>Ga0233431_1000982_pt1 | contig 54217 bp, 48 predicted proteins | sample SI_118_April2016_FD_179867 | JGI IMG/M metagenome (GOLD analysis project Ga0233431, IMG submission 179867) | Seawater microbial communities from Saanich Inlet, British Columbia, Canada - SI_118_April2016_200_MG | ecosystem: Environmental > Aquatic > Marine > Inlet | place: Canada: British...
GATGAAAATATTGAATCTGCGAGTCAGTATATTGAAGATTTGATAAAAAAAGATCTAAAAAAAAGAGGTATTAATAGAAACGATTAATTGTATCTAATAAGTACGTATATACATAATATGTATGTATATATGTACTTCTATACTCCCCTCCCCTATATTTTTTGTTATAAGCGAATAGGCAAAGGTTACATTGAAAAATCCGTTTATATCGGGTACGGGAAGGTAACGTGTGTAAATGGCCAGTATAAACGGATTTATTCTTGTTACATATTGACAAATAACAACTTACCGTAAACCGACAACTATAATTCCTCAGTAACGACAATTAAAAGTACCCACCAGATGTTGTTATTGTATAGTTCTGTAAACATTTATTATTTTTTAAAAAATAATGGAGAACTTTATGATAACAGATATGCAGTATAAGCGGTTATTAAAAATATTTAATTGTACAGGGAAAATATTGATGAGTTCTATAAAATCTGGAATGGATCGTAAAACAGGAGCTAAATATATAAAAAGTGGAAAGTTTCCTTCAGCATCGAAAAGTCCACATGCATGGAGAACGCGTTCTGATCCTTTTGCCGATGTAGTGGAAGAATTAGAAAAATTTCTAGCTGGAGCAGATGATTTGAATGCATCATCTATTTTTGAATATTTCCAGGAAAAGTATCCAGGTAAATTTCATGACGGTCAGCTAAGAACACTAGAAAGAAGGGTAAAGCAGTGGAAGCTTAAAAACGGAAAATCCAAGCTTCTCAGCGTGCCTCAAGAACATATACCAGGCAAATTAATGCAGCTTGACTGGACGTATATGAATGAACTTAAAATTACAATTGGTGGTGTTGTTTTTAAACATTTACTGTCACATGCAGTTCTGACCTACTCAAATTGGCAATGGGCAGAAATTGCTTATTCTGAAAGTTTTCTGTCGTTGAAAAAATGTTTTCAATCAGCAGTATTTCGTCTTGGTGCAGTTCCTGAAATTTTGCAGACAGACAACAGCACGACAGCTACACATCAAGTTCACCTTGGCAAAAAAGCAAGAGAATTCAATAATGGTTACCTTACCTTTCTTAAGCACTATGATGTAAAGCCAAGGACAATAAATGTAAATTGTCCAGATGAAAACGGTGATGTAGAAAGTGCAAATGGTCATTTAAAGCGACGAATAGAACAGCATTTACTTATTCGCGGAAACAGGGATTTTTCCAGTATAGATGAGTATAGAAAATTTCTCTCAGGACTTTTAATCAAAGCTAACTGTAACAGAACAGAAAAGCTAAAAGAAGAGCTTGAAGCAATGAGAGCATTGCCAGAGATACGACTTTGTGAATACATTGAAGAAGAAAAGAAAGTGAGCAGTTTTGGAACTATAAGAATAAACAAGATGGCTTACAGCGTACCTTCCAGATTAAAACACTGCAAAGTACGTGTTCGGACTTATGAAGACAAAATAAAACTTTATTCAGGAACTAAATATCTTTTGAGTTTAGATAAAAAAAATGGCAAAGGATATTGTATTGATTATCGGCATGTAGTCAAAACATTACAGCGTAAACCAGGAGCCTTTGCCAACTGTCGTTACAAGGAGCAACTGTTCCCACAGGAAGCATTTATCGAAACATATGAATACTTTAGAGCTAAATATGGTGAACGTGTCGGAGACAGAGAATATCTTGAAATACTTAATCTGGCAGCTATGAAAGGAGAAGATAGAGTAGTTAATATATTGAAAAAATTATTAAAAGAGAAAGAACAGCTTACAGTTGAAAATGTAAAGTTGAAGCTAAATATTCCAATTTCGTTTCCTTCGGTTAAAATTGCCAAACCTACACTTTCTACATATAATTCATTATTAGAAAAAGGGGGAGAATGCCATGTCGAACGATTCATTGGTTCTGTTTCTTAAATCATTTAACCTCAGCACTATGGCTAGCATATACGCAGATACACTTAATCGTGCAGAAAAGGAGAATTGGGGGTATCGTAAATTTCTTCTATATCTATGCGAAAATGAACATCAGTCACGTCATAGCAGAAAGATACAAAGACTTCTTTCCAGATCAAAGCTTCCTGATGGTAAAATACTGTCTACTTTACAGGACGAACTTTTGCCTGAAAAATGTCGCAGAATGTTACCATCGCTTCTTGAAGGCAACTTTGTAAAAAATGCAGAAAATATCTTGACCTTTGGCCTTCCTGGAAGAGGTAAATCTCATTTTCTGGCGGCACTGGGACACGAATTGATAATGTTGCATCAATATAGTGTTTTATTTATTCCAACTTTCAGGCTTATTCAACAATTATTGGTTGCGAAACAAAATCTAGCCCTTGATCAGCAATTGAAAAAATACAGTAGTTTCGATGTGATTATTATTGATGATATCGGATATGTACAGCATAGCCGGGATGAGATGGAAGTATTGTTTACTTTTCTAGCTGACCGCTATGAACGGAAATCTTTAATGATATCAAGTAATCTGATTTTCTCTGAATGGGATAAAATTTTTAAAGATCCTATGACAGCTATGGCTGCAATTGACAGACTTGTACATCATTCGACAATATTAGAATTTAACGGTGATAGCGTAAGAGAAAAGCAGGCTAAAGAAAAACTCAAAAAATAAAAATTTCACCTTCCTGACGGGTACCCGTCAGGAAGGTGAAAAAGACTGCAACATTATATCATAATCTATTTAAAAAAGGAGGTAAATATAGGTAAATAAATATTATTTTATATGGGTACTTTTAATTGTCGCCAAGGTTATTTTTAATTGTCGCTTGACAACTTACAAAAGTTTTATAAAAATCAAGTATTTTTCTGTTTTTCTCCAAGTACAATTTTCCCATTTTTCCTCAAATTTCCTTCTGGGTCAACGTATCTGTAAACAGTCTGTCGCGTAACATTAAGTTCCTTGCATAATTCACTCACAATGGTTTCCTTTTTCCCCATTGCGGCTTCAGCTAATCTTACCTGCGCTTTGGTCAAGGCAAATTTTCTTCCACCTTTTTTACCTCTGGCTCTTGCTGATTCTATACCTGCTTTTGTTCTTTCGCTGATAAGCTCTCTTTCAAATTCAGAAAGAGCAGCAAAAAAACCAAACACAAGTCTACCTGCAGGAGTTATTGTATCTATATTTGCTCCAGCGCCAGCGATTACTTTAAATCCAACTTTTCTATCATTCAAATTAAGAACCGTATTGATTAGATGTCTAAGACTTCTTCCAAGTCTGTCCAATTTCCACACAACCAGGACATCATTTTCTCTTAGTGCTTTCAAGCATGCATCCAATCCAGGCCTATTATCATTTTTACCCGAAGCGTAGTCACTGTAAATGTTTTCTTTTGATACACCAGCCTTTTTTAGTGCATCATTCTGTAGGTTCAATGACTGTGATTTATCTGATTTAGAAACTCTTGCGTAACCTATGAGCATATGTAATTTAAACGATAGTTTGATTTACACTTATAATTTTAAACTTAATAGTATCAATATGTGTATAATAATACGTTATTTATTCTATGTAAATCATAAGTTCTAATTTTTATTAATATACATACAGGAAATAATATGGCATCAATTGATAGAACAGTTTATCCCAGATATTCAAAAAAACTAAAAATAAAGGCATCAGATCTTAATCGATTTTACAGTATAACCAAAGAAGAGCTTGAGTTTATAACAAATACTGCCCGCTCAATAGTTTCAAGATTGAATCTGGTGATACAATTCAAAACTTTTCAAAAGCTTGGATATTTTATCGAACTCGATGAAGTACCTGAAGAAATTATTCGCTATATAAAACTTGCAATGAATTATAATTACAATCAAAATTACGGGTATTCTTCTACTACTACTACTTTATACATTCATAGACAGAAAATAAGAGAGTTTTTGAATGTAAAGTATTGGGGATGGGAAATAAAAGAAGATGGATCAAAAATGCATTCAGGAATAAAAAAGGCTGTCAAGTTTGCTTTTGAAACCTCGAGTGTCATGAATAATATTCCTGATATTATCAATGCAGTCATAGAATATATCATTCAATCCGGCTATGAGTTGCCAAGTTTTTATAGAATTAATCGATTGGTAAGGCATACAAGACATGCGGTTAATAATAAAATATTTTTAGACGTTGAAGAAAAGTTGAAGTTATTAGATTCAGCGAAATCTCTTACTGGTCTTCTAGTAAACAAAACAGGAATGCAGGATTCCTGCTTCAACAGGCTAAAAGAAGTTCCTAAGCGGCCGACAATAAAAAACTTCATTAAATTTCTGGATCATTTTGAATGGCTAGAGTCTTTCGGAAATATTAGTTTTGCCTTTGAAAATATTTCTAAAAATAAGCTAGAACAGTTTGCAGAAGAAGCGAAAACAATGAATATAAGTGAAATAAACGATTTATCTGAAGCTAAGAAATATACTTTTCTGGCATCACTCATCTATAAACTTCAAAAGGATGGCAGAGATGCGTTGGCTACAATGTTATGCCGTTTGGTTGCAATATCTCATAGACAGGCTATCTCTGAGCTAAAAAGTCGCTTGGATAACAGTCAAAGAGAAACCACAGAAAATGCAGAACTACTGCGATATATTGCAGTATCCGCAAAAGTTAAAGGTAGCTATTGTAACTTTGCTAAAATGATACATGCAAAGCTTATAAAAAATGGAGGATGCGATAAGGTCATCGAACAATGCAATAATATTTTAATGGTTAACAGCAAGGAACATAGGCAGTTTCTTTCTCTCAAACTACATAAAAAAAGATATCTATTAATAAGACTAATAAAAGCACTAAAATTAAATAGTCCTACACAGGATAATGATTTAACAGAAGCAATAGAATTTTTAATGAAAAATAGAAGCAGAAAATCGAAAACTATAGATGGAGATTTGAGTTTAAAATTCGCCTCTGCTTTTTGGAAGAAGAGAATAAAAAAACAAAAGAATGATGACAAAAGAATGAATAGACGAGAGCTTGAAACATGTATTTTTGAATATGCTGCTAAAGGTTTAAAATCAGGAGATCTATTTGTAGAAAATGCAGGTAATTATTCTGATTATAGAACCGAACTTATGACCTGGGATGAGTGTAAGGAAGTATTAAATATCTACTGCAAAGAAGTAGGAATAGAAAATAATTCAGAGGATTTCATAAAAAATCTAAAAAATATGCTTACTGAAAAGGGAAAGTATGTTGATGATAATTATTTTAACATTCCGGATTTTGTGATCGATGAAAATGAAAAAGTGCCAGTATTGAAAAAATATGATGCTAAACCTAGAAATTTACATGCTGAAGAAATTGCAAGAAAAATAAAGGAAAGGATGCCGGAACGTTCACTATTGGATATTCTTTGTAACTCTCACTACTATACTGATTGGGCTAATCTATTCGGTCCTATTTCGGGTGTTGAGTCTAAATTGAAAAATCAATTAGAAACATATATTCTCTTGCCATTTTGCTTTGGAACAGGATTGGGACCAACTCAAACATCTAGACATGTAAGAATAAATATTGACCCTAAAACACTATCGAGAGCTAATAAAAAACATGTGACCATTAAAACTCTTATTGAGGCTAATGCCAGAATAAATAATATAATTAACAGTTTCCCAATAATAAAAGCATGGGGAGATGGATTACGTGGTGCTGGTGATGGGACTTTTGCTGATATACATGACAATAATCTTATTGCTGAGCAGCATTTCAGGTACAGACAAAAAGGTGGAGTTGCATACCATCATGTTGCCGATAATTATATTGCTATTTTTTCTACATTTATTCAATGTGGTGTATGGGAAGCAATTTATATAATTGACGGTTTACTTAAAAATGCATCTGAAATCCAACCTAAAATTATACATTCTGATACTCAGGGACAGTCTTTGCCGGTATTTGGATTAACGCACTTACTTGGCATTGAATTAATGCCAAGAATAAGAAACTGGAAAGAGGTAAATATGTATAAAGCTTCCAAAAACACTACGTATGAGAATATTGAAAATTTATTTTGTGAAGGGGAAATTGATTGGGAGTTCCTTGAAAAGCATTGGAAAGACCTAATGCAGATCGCAATATCTATTAAATATGGCAGAGTATCCTCATCATTTGTGCTATCAAAATTGAGCTCATATAACTATAAAAATAAACTTTATAAAGCTTTTCAGGAATTGGGCAAGGTATTAAGAACCGGATTTCTGCTTAATTATATTTCAGACAGAGAACTTAGGCAAACTATTACAGCCACAACTAACAAAGCTGAATCTTATAATGGCTTTTCTGACTGGATAAAGTTTGGTTCAAAGTATATTACCAGAACAAATAATCCGGATGAAATGGAGAAGGCTGTCAAATATAATAGCTTGATAGCAAATGCTATAATCTTGCAAAATGTTATAGATATGAGTGACATTATTAGACAGTTAAAAAAAGAAGGTGTTAAGATTTCAAAAATTGATATAAGCTATATTGCCCCATATATAACCGAAAAAATTAAAAGATTTGGAGAGTATGTTTTGGATTTAGGTCTTCAACCACCTGGATTGGCTGACCTGTTAAATAACTCGATTTTTTAGCTTTTTATATAAGCTTTATAAGTAGTTAGTAATTATATCATTACATTAATAAATCTGTTTATACTGGCCATTTACACACGTTACCTTCCCGTACCCGTCGTTATATATAAAAAAATCACTTTTAAAATATATATCGTATATAAGATTAGCTTTCTTAATTGTTTCTTTATGAGAATTTGATTTAGGAACTTTAACTATTATTTTTCCATCATTATCTCTAATAGAAATATCGCCGTTAATGTCCGGAACTAAATCTAACTGTACAAAACTCACTTCATTTATTTTATTCATTATCTGCTCCCATTTTTATAATTTTTGATTAATTTTTAAACAATTATTATCTTTATCATGTATAAGCTCACCGTTTGGATTGTTGCCTCCTCTTAAGATTTCATCACAGATAGCATCTCCAATTGATTTTTGAATAGTATCTCTAAGCGGTCTAACTCCCAATCCTTCCTGTATGCCGTTTACAATCATATAATGAAAAGCCGAGGAGCTGCAAGTTAAATGATACCCTCTTTCGTTCATTCGCTGAAGTTCTTTTCCAAGAATAAGTTTAGCTATATCTTTTTGTGTGTTGTAATCAAGCTGCTGAAAAATACATATATCCCCAAATCTTGCAATCATTTCTTTTCTAAGATGTTTTTTAACTTCAGCCTTTATACCACTTTCAAGAATAGTTGAAAGAACTGTACCTTTATCAGGTATTCTTTTAGCCCCGATGTTCGATGTAAATACAATGTAATAATTTGAAAGATTATATGTTTTACCATTCCCTAAAGTTACTCTGGCAGCATCAAGTATCTGAAGAAAGATATCCATGATCTGAGGATGAGCTTTTTCCATTTCGTCAAACAACAAAGTCCCATGTTTGTTATTTTCCAAAACACGTCCCAACCTGCCATGTGATCCTGTTTCATCACCTATAAATTGCTTTATACTATCGATATGCCTAAATTCTGACATGTCAAATCTGTACATACAATCTTCATCAAACAAATATTCAGTAAAAGTCAAAGTAAGTTCTGTTTTTCCAACACCGGTCGGACCGAGAAACAAAAAACTTCCTTTTGGTCTTTTGCTATCAGCTAAACCAAGCTCGCCACGTTCTATATTTTTAATAAGCTCAGGAAGCATTTGTTCCTGCCCTATTATATTTTTGTCGATTGCAGTTCTTACGCCCAAAAGCTTACTTTTTAGAGTCTCTGATACAGTATTCATTTTGGTTCTCCTTTTTTATTGATTTATTAAATCCTTGGTTTTCCTAGATTGTCAAAAAATGTAGCTTTACATTTTGGAAACCCGCTACATCCCCAGAAAACACCGTTTTTACCATTTCTTTTAACAAGTTTGTTCTTTTTACATTTGGGACAGTTATAATCACTAAGATTCTGCTTAACATATGCCTTTTTTGCTATAGGTTTTCCATTAAGATCATCCATTACAACCTTGCAGCCATTCTGCCAGTTTGAACATCCCCACCAAAAGCCTTTGCCTTTTTTAGACTTTCTTCTTATCAGTTCATTTCCGCATTCTGAACATGCATTTATTACTGATTTTGCATCCTTTTTAACAGTTAGCTTTAATTTGAGAAGATCCTGTAACTGATTTTTTACGTTATCAATCTGTTGATCTAAAAAGGTTTTATAATCGTATTTTTTCTTGGCTATCAGATTTAATTTTTCTTCCCATTTTGCAGTTATTTCTACACTTTTTAAGCTTTCAGGGATTTGTGTAATTAATGATCTACCTTTATCTGTAGATATTAAATATTTTCTTTTTTCAACAGTTATATATGCTCTACTTTTAAGAGTCTCAATGATTGAAGCTCTTGTTGCTTCAGTTCCAAGCCCCTGCACTTCTGCAAGTATTTTTTTCATATCTTTATCATCTATGCTTCTGCCTGCATTTTTCATTGCTGAAAGTAACGTTGCTTCGGTATATCTTGCAGGTGGCTTTGTCTCTTTTTCTTCAAAGTTTATATCTGAACAGTTTACTGTTTCATTCTTTTCCAATGTTGGAATCAACTGTTCCTGTTCGTTCTTTTTAGGTTCTTCTTTAGAAAATGCCAATTTCCAGCCGTGTTCAATAGGTGATATACCTGACGCTTTGAATCCCTCGTCTTCACATTCAATTAGAACAGAGGTCTGATTATAAACAAAATCCCCCATGAACTGAGAAAGATACTGTTTTACAACAAGATCATAAACTTTTCTTTCCATATCATTCATGGAACTCAGGTTCACTTTATCGTTTGATGTAGGAATTATTGCATGATGGCTGGATTCATTGACTTTTTTATCATTCCAGCACTTTGATTTATATGAAGGATTACACTTGTCAAGCAGTGATTGCATTGAATTATCAAGATTAAATAAAGAATTAAATATTTCTTTAACTTCTTCAAACTGTGAATTAGGAAGATAGTTGCAGTCTGACCTTGGATAAGTTGTAAGTTTGTATTTTTCATACAGACTTTGAGCAATTTTAAGTGTACTGTCAGCAGAAAGTCCGTACTTCGTGTTTGCCTTTTTCTGAAGATCAGAAAGAGAAAAAGGTAAAGGTGCTGCTTTTTTCTTTTTGGTGACTTTATATTCTTTTACAAAACCATCCTTACCAAGACATTTTTCTACAACATGTAAAGCCGGGTCTTTTTTTAGACATCTGCCTTCATCGTCGCCTTTTAGATCATCCGATACAATCCAGTCAGTCAGCAACTCTAATGCTTTACTATTTTTAAAAAGTGCTTTTATTGTGTAATAAGGTTTGGAAATAAAGTTTTCTATTTCAAGATCTCTTTTAACTATCATGTTAAGTGTCGGTGTCTGTACTCTCCCAACGCTGTAGACATTTCCAATGCCACCAAATATATTACTGCATGCCCTGGTGAAATTAATACCGGCCATCCAATCAGCTCTTTGCCTGCTTAATCCTGCATAATATAAAGGTTCTGTCTCCGAACCTTCTTTTACCTCATTTAAAGCTTTTCTTATAGATTTATCATCAAGAGCAGAAAGCCATAGACGCTTTATGCTGCCTTTATATTTCGCATGATTCAAAATAAGTCTACCTATTAACTCCCCTTCCCTGTCTGCATCAGTTGAAATTACAACTTCTGTTGCGTCCTTCAATAAATTTTTAATCACCTTTAACTGCTTTGCTGTATTAGGGTTTGAAACATACTTCCATGTGTCGGGTATAATAGGAAGAAGATCAAGCCTCCAGCTCTTGTATTTTGCATCATAGCCGTCAGGATTAGCAGGACCTAAAAGATGACCATAGCACCATGTAATTACTGTTGAATTTGAGCTGTCAGATAAATATCCTTCATTTTTGATTCTGCAATTAAGAACATTTGCTATATCCCTTGCCTGAGACGGTTTTTCAGCTATAAACAGTTTCATTATTATTGCCTTTATTTTTCTTTTATTAATTTAAAATAAGTATGTCCTTTTAAATACAGATAAGGATTCTTCACATAGCGAAGAATATATACACCGGTTCCAGTACCTCTAATAACTAGAGTACCATACCCGAAAATCACACCTGAAAAATTCCTGTGTATGGAGATACTTTCTTTCTTGTCTAAAGGAAGTTCTACAGCATTTCTATTGATAAGACCTGATTCTATAAAATAAACATCATCTTCTAAGGTCAAGTTGGTTGTCATGTAAAGAATCAGGCAATGTATAAAATATATTACACCTGTCATTGCTATCGGTATACTGAATAGCCAGCCTGGTATTGATGGAATAAAAAGCACTCCAAAAGAGATAATAAAACACATAATTGGAAGAATAAATATTCCTTTACTAATTATTATTGATCGTCCAGTTTTCATTATTTCCTCTTAATACTATTTTACCATAATCTTTCATTGTTATATCGAAATGTTCTGTTATAAATTCAGCTGCTAAGTTTTGTTTTTTCCCTACATACTGACGGTACTGCCGTAATTGTATTTCTCTTTTGCATTTGTCTGGATATAGGCTATCGGCTTTAGATTCGATTTCGTCCTTAGATATCATTACACTGGAATATACTGCATGCTGTTTTGCTGTAGATATATCATTAACATTATTTTTTATATTTTCGTTTTTTATCCTGTTAATCATTATCGTTGCTATTATGAATATAAGAATAAATATTCCAGGTATTATAACCTTATATTTATGCTTATAGCCTTCAGCTATTTTTTCTGCTCTACTTAGCTTTCTTCTTTTCTTACGATTCATAAAAAACATATTAAACCTCGGTTATCACAGGAGTATTCCATTCGCGGTCTGTAATAGTTGATAAATTTTTAGAAAAAATATAACAGAAAAATGCAATAAGATAAATATTCATAATAAGTGCTGTATCAGCTGCTTTTAGAGGAGAAAACATATATAAATAACCAGCATTAAGCAAAAGAAATGTAATTAGTAATGCTTTAGATATTATTGCTATATAAGATATTTTACTGATTATCAGATAAACAAATCCTGATACTAAAGCAATAGCTACCGCCTGAAGATAAAAATGATTTATTCCATGCGTATAGTAGTAGATGAGGTACGATATATTACCCGGTTCTTTAAGAAGCATAAAAGCACTTAAAATAAGTGCAGATAATGCAGCCAGTCCATATAAGCAATAAGTATAAACATCATTACTTTTATTTTCTGATTGATTACGTTGGTCAAATTTTACTTTTAAAAAAGGCTGCCTATTTTTCCATAAAGTTCCTGATCTCCATAGAATACAGCCCACTTTATATTTATTAATTTTCTTTCCTTTTGAAAGTGTTGAAAAATTAGTAGGTTCTAAAATAAAGTCTTTCTGCTCTGATGTACTGTTTGTTTTATGCATGTTGCCAATAAGAGAAGCATAGGCTTTTTTACTGGTACTCTTTCTTGTTATGATTTCTTTGCCAATAGAATTGGCTGCCCATTCATTTGTTACATGATCTCCATTTTGACAGAATGCTTTAGTTATAAGATTACCTAAAAGCGAATCTACAGTAGATTTATCTTTTAACTCTTTTAAATAATTTGAGTAGTTTTGCGTTGCAAAAACAGTACATCCTCTAACACTTCTTGCTGTTGTCTGAAATTCCTGATCCTTAGATGTTATAAAATAGTGTGCTTCATCGGCAAAGATAAATACTGGTCTGGCAGTGTCTGATATATCTTCTCTTCTTTCAATAGCAAGTTGAGTCATATATTTAAGTATTCCTGCGGCATATCTACCTATTTCTCTATACTCTTTGAGACTCAAATCAACTAATATTATTTTACCCTGCATACACATATCAGGTTGAAGATCTACCTTTCCATCACAAAATATTTTTCTTATCTTACCACGTAGGAATCCGTCAGCCATAGTAGTAAAGAATGATACAATATTAGATCTTGTTTTTGGGTCAAGTACAGGGTATTCATTAAAAAAATATCGTTCAGCGAGGACAAAATCTTTTTTAGCATCACTGCTGTGTTCTAATGTTTTGACACGCTCTGCAAGACTATAGCAATAAGAAGAGTTTCTCCATTTTTCATTATCAAGAAATTCTTTTTTTTCAGGGGCTGAATGAACCACTTTTGATATATTTTCAAGTGTAACATCTTCATTTGACATTAATAGAAGTGTGATTGTGTTTCTTAAAAGCTGTTTACCTGCTCTTAACCAGTAACCATCTCCTGATGAACTTCTATTAGCTGCATCCAGCTCTGCTATTTGTAAAAATATATCTGCAATATTTTCAACGTGTACTTCATCGCTTCTGTTAGACTCATATTTAAGAAAATCAAAACTGCTTTCAGAAAGTCTGATAATATCGTCTTCTCTGCCTGTCTGCTGAATATATTTTATCCATGTAGCAGTTTCTTCTTTTTTGGCACAGAGTACAAGCCCGCCAAATCCGTGCTTTAGATATGCCTTTGCTATTATTTGAAGAGGACCTGATGTCTTACCACTGCCGATCCCCCCAAATACCTGTATCCCCTCGCATGCATCAGCTATAGTAAAATAATCACCTTTACTGCTGAATTTGAGAAGTTTGTCGTCAAGTTTCCATTGTCTTTTCATTGTCAGTATAATTTATATATCCATGTTTAGATTTGAGTGATCAGTTGACGGAATATCACCACTCATTATTTCGGTGGTAGGAGCAGTATTCCTGGAGACGATTTTTTTTGTTTTAGCCTGATTTTTTTCATTAAGATATGTTTTTGAATTTATTTTTTTTAATTGCTCCTCCATTTTTGCGTTATTACTTACTAACTCAGAATTTTGTTTTTTCATTTCTGACATTTGTTTTTGATACTTTTGAATATTTTTTGTCTGTTCCGACATTTTGGCGTTATAGGTTTTCATGGCTGTTATTTGTTTTTTTAAAGTAGAATTAAGTTCACCTGTAGTTGTATTTTTCTGTTCAAGTTCTGCATATAATGGAGTTGCATTTGCAAGATTTTTAATATTTTTATATGCTTCATCCACTTCATACGGCTGAGGATCATGATTTGGTGTAAGATTCCAATGAGGAGTTTCAACGACTCTATACATATCACCTTTTCCATACATAATGTCAGAATTATTAGGATCGATATATCTCCCGACATATGAATGTTCCAGTACACCGTCTGTTCTTACATTTTGAACATCTCTTACACCTACAGCTGTTCCTGGAACATTATCATAGCTTTCGTCTGCTTTATAAACATTTACTATCTTCTTAGAACCTGGCAAAGGAGGTTTTGGATAATGATCTTTGGAATATGTTGTACATCCTGCAAGTATTACCACTAGTGCTGAGGTAGATATAAAACTTAATATTATTTTTTTGTCCATTTTAAAATCCTTCTAAATTAATTATTCATTAAGCCTTTTTTCGCTTTACTGATATCAACTGTCTGCTCAGGGTAAAGATAAAACTGTGTTCCACCCGGTGCTGTTGTATAATAATCACTCTGCATAAGATTCATAAGACTTTCCTTTGCGAAGACCTGAGCAGTGTTTGAGGCACCTTGAGCAACAGAAGTTCCTATGCTCTGCGTTGCAGTTCCAATCATAGAGCTTGTGCCTGATGCACCAGGTATCTGACCTGTTGCCAGAGCTGCTGCTCCCGCAAGCCCGTTTCCTACACCTGACACAACCTGAACTGCAATGTTTTTTAAGTCATCTTTATTTCTGTTATCAACTGTGTAACCGGGAATCCCCATACTCATATCAAGTAGATCCCAGTTCTTTCCATTCCAGTGGCTTCCATTCTCCAAAGCAACTGCACTTATTTTTAGTTCTTTTCCATTATTGCTGTCAGTTGTTTTCCATACAAGAACCCATCCTTCATCAGTCATAATATGATCTCTGAGAGGCATTCCTGATGTATGTCCCTGTACATACGTTCCTGCGGGAATAGCAATATCTGAATTGTTATATACATTTTCTGTAACTATACCTATAACAGGTGATCTTCCCGCCCCTGAAGTTTGAATAGTTGAAATAAGTTCACACGGTATAGGTGTCCCGTAAGGAAGAAAATTTTTAAGTTCCTTTTTGCCGACACTGCTTCCATTATAAATATTAAGCGGAGCAAATTTCTGCGCATCTTTTTTGGGTTTTTCTGCCAGCTTATTCTGCATAGCAGAATAAGCCCCCTTAATATTCGAAAGTCGTTTCTCCTCCGCCTTTTTTTGAGCTGCCTGTTTCCTTTTTATGTCATCAGGAACTCCATTTAGTGAACTTTGATAAGCGTCAATATTATATTTTACTGGGTTCCACGATTTCACTCCCGTGTTTAACTTGTATTCTTTGTCACTCTGTTTAAATGCTACAGGTGGTTTAGATCCAGCAAACATATTATATATTTTGGGAACACTAAAATATAAAAGGAACAGGAATACCACAAGAGCTATAGCACTTGCTACCGCTTTTTCCTTTATAAATTCTACAATCTTTGACGCGTCCATGTTTACCTTTTCCTATGAAAACAGTCCAAAGAACCATCCGCCTTTAGCTTTATTGGCATTGATTATTTCTTCGGAATTTAATTTTGATGCACTTAAATTATCAGATACAGCTCTTACCTGGATAGTATTATCTCTAATATTATTAATTTGTGCTGTGATCATATCCCATGTAGGATTAGTCTTTTCAAGCCCGCTTGCTGTCAGCATTTTTCCTAGATAGCTTTTCTTTGGAAAAGGATTCCCTTCTTTTTGATAGGCTTTTCTAAGTGTTGAAGCAGCGTTGCCAAGTACATCTGCATTTGCTGTCAAAGAATTAGCTGTAGACAACAGGTTTTTCTGATAATTATTTATATTGGCAATTACATCTTTAAGCTGTTCTGAAAATGCGGCTTTTTCGGACCTTAAATATTTTTCGTAATCTTCTTTTGCTTGAAGAGTTTTTTCATTATTTGCTGCTACGAGCTTATCATAATTATGTTTAATTTTATTGACTCTTGCTTCAGTCTTTTGATTAATAACTTCTATTTCTTTCTTATATTCTAAAATAGTATTTTGCTGAGTAGTTGTCAGTTGGTTTTCCAGTTGCTTTTTTTGCTCTGAAAATAATGCCACTGTTACATTCAGAGAATTAACTGAATCCTTATATGAAATAATTTGAGAATTTAAATCCCTTACCGTTTTATTTTTAATGTCTATTTTACTATCAAGTTCTGTTATTTGAGATTCCATGTTTTTCTTATTAGAACTGTATTTATCCAAAAGTTGATCAAAGCTTTCTTTATCTGTTGTTTGTGAAGTTATTAAATTTGTATTATTTGCCTCTCTGACAGCAAGTTCATTTTTGATACTCTTTTTTTCAAGTTGTGCCTTTAACTCTCTTAATGTATTATTGTTGGATTGAAGGCTTGCTATGTTAATTGAAGCACTTTTAATATTTTGATTAGCTTTTTTGAGCTGATAAGTAGTATCTGTTAGTTGTTTTGATAAGTAATTTATTCTATTTTTAAAATTGGCATTATCTTTTTCAAGATTATTTATTTTTTGAACTCGTTCTAGTTTTAACTGCACGGTATTCAGATCATTAGAAAGTTCATTTGACGCCATGACTGAACTTCCGATTAATCCTAAAAAACATACATATACGACAATTAGTTTAGCTTTCATTTTCCCTGCCCTTTTTTAAGTTATTTATTATTGTGTTAAAATTTTCGTTGAGCGAAGCTCTCCAAGCTCTTTATTGATTTTTGTTATTTTTACTGATAATATTTTTAATTCATTGTTTGATATATTGTTTGAACTTAAGCGGGAGTTTATACGTTTGAGTTCTGCTTTAAGATCAGATTCCTTACCTAATATTTTTTTATTTAAATCCAGTGTCGTGATTTTTTGATCTATACGGCTTGCTGTAAGTAGGATTATCCAGTTGTTATCAACTGATATATCATTTCTTCCTCCGGATGATGTTCCTGTAACGGTAAAGAAAACAGGTGATTCACTGTGAGGCGGTATCTTACCGCTTCCAAGTGTTAAACTGGAATAATAAAGTTTTGAACCAAGTCTTGCAGCTAACAGTTGAGGATCATAAACAAGGGTTCTGTTGGTATTGTTTTTAACTACAAGTTGAAAAACAATAGTATCCTGTACTTTAAAGCGGTAGATATTTTCAAGGAATACATTGTATGCAGTATACTTAAAAAGTTGATTTTTATGAATAATAGTCATGTTTTCATAGTAATCAGGATAATTTTCTTTCAATGCATAATAGAGCCTTGCTTTTTCAATAAGATCACGCAGCACCGTAGGTGTTATACTTCTTCCGCCTCCTGAGTTGCCTACAACTTCTGAAACTGATTTAAATGTTACAGAGGAGTAGGCTTCAGCTTCAGGTACGGTTATAATTTTTAACACATATATTTTATGATCAAAAACTACATTAATGCTCCCTTTGGCTTCTTCTCTTTGAGACTCTAGCGAAAAGAAATAACTTCCGGCATTGTAAGTCATAAAAAAAGCACCTGGCACATTAGGTTTATTTGTTATATTGGTTCCATTTAAAGCACCGAGGGCTGATGGAAACATAAGAGTGGTCGTTCCACGATGATCAGCTGCTACTTTTATTTCATATATTCTTGAACTGTCAAGAATAAAGTTTTTTATCTTAGCAGCCTGGGATGTAGAGGCTGCTAAAAAGGCGAATCCGATAAAGAAAAAAACTTTAAATGTCTGTTTCATGATAATTTAGCTTTTATAGGTTTGAGATTAATGCTGAGCCAGTCAACAATATATGGAAGACGCATATTAGAACCTAGATCAGGATTTCTAATTAGTTTTAAATCAAGTTCAAAATCAAAACCGTCATTAAATGCCTGACCCTGAAAACGACCTGTTCTTATTAACTGCCCAACCACCTTAACCATCACATAGCCCTGAGACTTGCGTAGCCCGATAATATGAGTTATTTCACATTTTTGATGTATATCACGATTTAAAAATTTTGTTGATGATTTACGGCTTTCCGCTAAAACTTGTCTATAGAGGGGTTCTGCATAAATCTGTTTAAGAAGCTTCGGTTCATCAAAACCGTTAGGATTTCTATTTAAAAGTGCCCATGCTGCATATTTAGCTACCATCTCGTGCATCGGTGTAGCTTCATTATAATCAATCAGAGGAGCGACATAAACTCTTCCATTAGATGTCATAATCGCAACACTCTGTTTGTTTGCAATCTGAAATTTCTGAATTAACTGCACTGTCAGAAAAACAGCAAAAAGAACTATAAATGCTCTAAACCAGAATTTAGCTGCAATATTAGTATTAGGAAAAACTGAAACAGCACTTATTCTGCTGTAAAGCTTTTTCTTAGGTTTCTTCTTAACTGTTTTATCTGAAGATATATTTACTTGTTTGTTCTCTTCAGGTTCAATATTTTCTTTCTTTTCAAACATAATTTATGCCTTTTTGATACTTCTGTTATTTTTTCCCCATAAGTGGTGACGTATGTGTAGGTGCTTTATCAAATGATAAACCTTGAGCCATATCAGAAAGCCCCTGCCCTCCTGTGATTTTCCCTAATGCACTCTTAAGACCTTTACCTGCACCGCCAAGTACACTTTTCCCTGCATTAATTCCGCCGTTGGCCAAAGTACTTGCTGCGGTAACTGCACCAAGTGCCGATGATATTGGATTGCCTCCCATAAGGAGAGTGAAAATAATTATTATTCCCATGATATTAAAAACAAGAATTCCAACAAGAAAATAGAAAGCTATCATAAGTGCAAGTCCTATTGTCAATACAGGAAGAGATGTACCTATTCCTGCAGCTGACACAAGTCCTGATGCTATCGCTCCGCCTCCAAGAGCAGTGAATTCTCCAGGACTGTGTATGGCCAAATGCATTATTGCGTCCCAACCTGAATAAATCATCATATCAGAAAGATTAAATCCAATTGACCATAGAACTGTCGCAAGTGTAACCATAAGAAATTTAACACCTATATCAGATGTTTCCTTGATCATCAAAAGTGATAAAAGAAGCGGAGAAAGTGCTATTAGAACATAAAGTGCCATTTTCTGTACGAACACAAGAAATGAACGAACTATTTTAGAAACACCAAAACTCATACTGTACATACCACTGATAAATTGAGCTTTAAAATTAAATGTGCTATCATCGCCTTCAACTCGACTTCGTGACCACTTATCCAATCCATCATTAACTTGTTTTGAAACTCCATGAGATGTGTAGTTTATGAGGCTTGCCGTTCCAAGAACAGCTTTAGGATAAATACTCATCATGCCAACTACTACAATTAAAAGAACAAGAGTCCTTATAAGTTTTTCAGGCTGCGCAAATTTGTCCCTGTAAATCATTATAAAAAGTCCCAGAAGACACATAACAGATGCAATATAGAAAATCATATTTCTAATATCCATTGCCATTTTTATTGCTGAAGGATTATCCATTAGAATACCACCTCGCTTTCCTGCTTACTAAAATAATCATTTAAACTTTTCTGTGAGGCAATACGAACTGTTTTATCATCTTTATCAGCCTTATCTTCTTTGGCTATTCTATACGTTGTAACATTCTGTCTGAATTTGTCTGCTTTTTCTGCATACATTGCAGCAACCTTATATCTGTCTCTGAGATCTTTCTCTTTATCAAGCAAATCATCCATTTTTTTATTAATAGCTGCCACCTTTGATGTGTAGGCTTTGAAGTCAACATCAGTAGTTGCTATTGCAAGGCGATCTTTAGCAATTTTTAAATCATGCCCCAATGAGTCAAGTTCGCCATCATGTATAATTCCATACTGATCTTTATATCCATGTATTTTCTTGTTGAAATCTTCATATGTAGCATACTCGCTGAAAGCAACCATATCTCCTTTTAGTTTTTCTTTACTGTCAACCTTAGACAGTGTCCAGTTTTTAGTATCAATTTCACCAATATAGTCTCTAAGTATTTTTGTGTTGTTGACAGCTGTTTCAGGAGCGTCAGCTAATCTATTTAAAATAGATGCAGTAGTATTGAGCTTTTGATCTGTCTCTCGACTTAGATTAGAGGCAAGGTCAAGAGGATCAACAGCTTTCCAGTCACCGTGCCAGTCTACCAGTGTTTTTGCCTTTTTATAGGTATCTGTTCCTATATTGATCATATCTACGCCCTGGTTTATCTGCGTCTGAAGTTTTGTGATTTCATTTGCCATATTTGTCAGTTTTTGAATTTCCCGTACATTTTGTATCTGATCTTTTGTAATTGTATAAGTCTGCATTGCATCAGTTGCTGCATTGAGTGTGGTATCATTTACAAACATGAAAAAAGCATATGTGTTTGGAACCATAAAAAGAATTGCAGAAGATGTAATTATATATAATATTAAATTTTTCATAGTTACTATCCTCTGGTGTCAATTACTCTTACGTTGACATAATGAGGAGCAATGTTTGTTCCGTCCTGATTCCTGCCATATATAGGAATTGCTGCATTTCTGTAGTTGATCTTTTCTCTCTGCCGGCTGTTCCTAAGCTCCTGGACCTTTTGAATTGCCCAGTACTGGCGTTTGGCTGTATCACTCATTCCAAGATCATAACCTTTATCAAATTCACTACGCTCATGTGCACACCCTGCAAGGAAAAGGAACAGTAGCGAAATACTGCTTAGTTTGAGTATTGTTTTATATTTGTTCATGCTGCTGATCCTTTAATTTCACAAACTTCTAATGACTTATTTTGAACTATTTTATCAACAACATCCATGAGACTGCCTTCGTGTTTTTTAAATTCACGTTCTCTGTTTTCTACATCTTCGCCCTTAGTACTGCCGATAAAGATAATTTCTTTAGAAACTTCGTTTTTTACTGTGCCGTAAATTGGATTAGGTGTTGAATCATGATGATATGTGAAGCAGGAAAAACCTGCCTGTTCAGGAGTTGGATATTTTGTAAGTCCGTCTCTGAGAGCTTCAGGCATATAAATGTCTTTTGCCATATCATTTATATCTCCTCTGTCTTTTGCACGAAGCATAACGAACTGTTTAGCATTACCTACAATTGTTGATCTTATTTTGCTATGTTTAAATTTTTCGTATTGCTGGATAATGGTAATAGGCTGGCAGTTGAATTTTCTCATTTGAGCAAAACATTCTGAAATGATCGTCTCTCCTCCCGGTATATCAAGGAATCTGCCCGCTTCTTCAAAAATGATTCTTTTTTTACTCCCTCTTGGAAGTTTTAAAATATAATTTCTTGAACAGTTATTTATTAAAAAGGCTACTACTGTTTTAAGACTTCCTGATGATTCAGGAATAGATCCTAATTCGAAATGAGCAATCTTTCTATCAAGACGAATATTCGTTACTCCATCAAATATTTTACCTGCGATACCTTCATTAGCTTTCCAGCTGCTTAAGAGAGTGATTATCATTTTAATTTCATCTTCTGAATGCTGATCAGTATTTCGATTAATATCCACACATGAACACAAATCACTGTGTGTAGGGAAATCTTCAGGTTTATACCAGGCGTGAGCATTATTTCTTAAAGTTGTTTTTTCAGATACTCTGTAATCTGTTATATCGTCTTCTGTTACGGCATTGTAGATTGCACAGGCCTTATCATCATTGACTGCAAAAAGATCTCGAAATTCCATCCAGCCCTCTATCGCTGAAGCACTGGAGGGAAGATATTTTTTTCTATAGATAGCGGCAGAAATTGAAATTCTTGCAATTTCAGGAATAAGAGACTCGTTATGTCTGGACCAGTAATCAAACCTGTGAGTATATGTCAGCTGAACATAATAATTAAGCATGGAATTTCTCATTATCATTTTATCCATATCACTATTTTGACCGCACATCTGAGTAAGCAGAGATGAACAGAATGCTATTTGATTAGTATCTACGGGCATTCCGTTTGTATCAAAATAATTAATTGTGAAATCTCCTGAAGGATTTACGACAAGCGTTTCTTCACCTAAAAGCTTCACAATTGTTCCATATGAATTACCTTCTTCTATTATGCAGGTATAGTCATAAAAACATGCAGTCTGAGCAATCATGTCTATAAAAAACAGAGACTTGCCTGAACTCTGCATTCCAAATGTACAGAGCATCTGAGGAGTGCCGTTAATAAATCCTTTATAACCAACAAGATTAAACATGCTTCCATCATAAATGGCCTCTGCATTTTCTAAAAGTCCTGTATAAGTTGAACTCAAAGGTAGTCTGTCGCATAGGTAATGGTTTTCTGCATTAATTCTGTAGGATTTTTTATTATTAAAAAGCCATGTAGGCATGGCAATATGGAAAAATTGACGCTGAGTAGCGGGGTTGCCGAACTCATAGTATGTGGCACCTGATAAGTTTTCAATACCGCTTTTTATATCACCGACTTTTCTGACAAGTCGATTTTTGTCTACATCCCAGACTCTTATGATATAATGAACTTCAAACGGATATGATATTCCCATTGACTGATTATCGAGCCTCTGCTTTTTCGTTGCTATACTAACTCCGTGTGTATAATTTTTTGAATCTGCAACGGATTCTCTTTCAAGACGGCTTATATCATCCGTTAGCTTCCGCCTCTCTCTTGCTTTATCTTTAGGATAAATATTAACAGTTATGCTGTAATCAAGAAAAGGTTGTGAGGTAAGTTCATAAAATTGACATGGAAATGTTATATCACCCCACTCTTTTATGACAAGAATGTCATTATAACAGCCATCAAGTATAAAACCGTATTCGCTCGATTCTGTGCGTCTCTCGTTTCCTCTTATTCCTGATCGACAGCAGAGTTCCTGAACCGTTTCATGCTGCCAGCAGTATTCAGGGTTTTCTGTCTTTCTGATATGGGATTCTTTTAGAATAAGTTTTTTATAAATAGCTTCAGGATTTACATTCCTGTTCTGCATGCCGGGATTAAAGTATTCAAAAAGATTGAAAAAGTTTTCTCTGTCCCCCATAGCAGTTATCTTTATATTACTTCCGCCAAGACCTGTGCATAAATTTTGATAGATTTTGTCGAATGAAAGCTGTTTATTTGCAAGAATGCCCTCATAATGTTCAAGAAGTTCTTCGTCATTAAGTCCGGAAGGAACATTAGTCCTAAGTTTAAATGAAACATGTATAATGCATTGCTCATAGCGAAGCTCTCTATTTTCTATTTTCTTTCTGTATCTTGCTGAACGCTCATTTCTACTTCGTATCACAATTTCTTTTTTAGCGTACATTTTTGTATCAGCTTCATAGTCATCAATGTAGCTACTGTAAAATGATGAATTAACACTCCATTGTATCTGTAAGTGAATTTTATCTGTTGACTGATAAAATGTACGGAGAAGAGAGTTTATATCATCATGAAATTTATTTCTTAAATTGTTTGATGCAGATCTCAGATCAGGAGTTTCTATTAAAAAACTTTTAGTAACCGAGCCTCTTGAGTCAAGATCATCATGAACTGTCATTCCGCTCATAAAATAACTGCGTGTCGGTTTATATTTGGGAAAGAGAAACTCACGTACTTTCATTTTCATTTCTAGAGACCTTTAATTGTATATATTTATGGAGTTTATCTGCACTCGTAAAATCTTCGTTGGCACCTTCAATAAAAAGGCATAATGCATCTTCCTGATACCCGGGAGGTTTACCTATATGAAATATAAGAAGATATATTATTGAAATTATTATAGGTACAGGAAATGCAATCAGAACATCAATGCTCGACCAGTGAAGAAAGTTACCGACTACGGCAATAATAACAGAGAAAAATACTCCTGCTATTAAATACATAGACTGGTTGCCCTTCAGCCACAGTGCAGCACCGTGGGATTCCTCAACGGAATGTGTCGGTGTTATTAATATTTCTGATTCCTTATCCATGTTTTACAGACCGCTTAAGTTAGGTTGAACTACTGCATCACCAACTCCGAATGCCGTAAAGACAACGCCGATAATAGTAAAGGCGGAAGCTAAAAATACTGTTGCAAATATTACCATTTTTGCTTCATCGCCTTTTCCACTTTTTATGAGAAAATATGTTCCTATGATTCCTCCAAGTGCAATTAATCCGGCAAAGATATACATAAGACCTTCACCGATGGCAACTCCGTCTCTGATTTTTTGTCCATACTCAGAAGCCTGGGCTATGCACGGTATTGTTAGAATTGAAGCGCAGATGTAAAGGTATTTGTTTTGGAATAACCCACATACTGCTGATAATGATTTTGTTATGATTTTCATTTGTTATTTTCCCTTGCTTTAGAAGTTATTCTTATTTGTAATTTCTTTTATGCTTTTCTTATTTCATGCCGTGAACAACCATTACTGCAAACATCCATGTCCCTATAAAATAAATTAAAGGACTAATGGCTATACTGAGTATTAAGCCTGTAATACCGCTTCCTACTCTGGATTTACAGAGGCATACAATGGCAAGTATCAAAACTGCCAGGTTGACAATCCACCCTATAATGCCAAGCCCAAAAACTGGAACGAGAAATAATATCCATGTAATAACAATGCAGATAAACATTGCTTTTACAGGTACTTTTTGTACAGTCGGTGTTGACGATAAGGGTGCTGGGTATGTGCTTTCATTCATAATTCTAAGTTCCTATTATTCATATTGTTTGTTGATTAATTCATTTCCCTGTTTCTGTGTATTCATCATTTCCAGACCATATTTATCCATATCAGATTGATTGCCTTCCATGCGTGCTTTTTCCCAGAGTGCTCTGTAATATCCTTCTTTAGCATCAAAGAATGCTTCTGTACCTGGTTGCATTTGGTTCATGCGTTCTTTGGTTACTTTAATCATCATATTAGCTTTTTGAGACTGCTGTGTTTTAGCCTTGATGATTTGTTTGTCTAGTTCGCTTTTTCCGCAACCTGCTAAAAATATTGTTGCAAATGACAGAACTAAAGCAATTACGATTGAGTTTCTAAGTGTTTTTGATGTTACTTTCATTGATGAAATCCTTTGTTGTTTTTTTATTTATATTATTTATTAATTTCCTGTTTGATGACCATTTTTTTCTCTAAGTTATGTTTTTTCATTATTTAAATTTGAACTGCTTGGTGAATATTAGTTTTGAATGCTAAAGGCGGTATTGAATTTCTTTTGATGCGAATCTGATTTTCAGCTATATTTTTATTGTGGTTTTTAATTGTAGAAGGTTTTTTGACCTGAATAGCAAGTGTTAAAATATTATCCCCCCCTACCCTATAGTAGTCGATGCTGTCTACGAGGTTTCTAACTATGTTTATTCCCAAACCTCCTGGATGTATCGTTTGGATAGTCTTATTAAGTTCTGGCTTTTTTGCTTCCAAAGGATTAAATCTTTTTCCGCTGTCTGAAATATTTACTTTTATCTGTTTTTCAGAATAGGTAACTGCCAGGTTAATATCATCAGGTGTTTTTGAATATTTAAGAATGTTGGTTACGAGTTCTTCCAGGATCAGTATTGCCTTAAAGATGCTTGAACGATCATAGTTTAAGGATTCAAGTTCGTTTCTGATCTCACAGAAATTGATTTCTGTACATTTAGTATTGGAACTAACTGTGTATAGCGTTGAGCGTTTTTCTGGGTTCATGATTTATTCCTTTGTACTTTGGGGTGACAACAAATCAGTTACTAAATAGTTTTTAAACCAAATAACTTTTACGGGGTTTTCTCCCGTAATTATTTTATTTTTTAGATTGATTCCTATGTTACTTTTATGATCATTATTAAATTTTGCGATAAGATTCAACTGAGGTTTCCTCGGCAATGAATAAAACTTTGAGAGAGCCATTGTTTGCAGTTCAAGGTCTTTCTGGTATTTAATATTTCCCTCTTTATCTGTTTTTATTCTTTGGGATGCATTAGTTTTTACACGTTCTTTTTCGATTTTTTCTGCAACGATCCTGTTTTTGTGGAATTCATAGGCTCTCATTAAAAATTCTTTGTAAAACCATGCACCGGAATTCCAGCCAGAATTAGGTTTATATTTCTTCCAGTAGTCAATGAAAGTTGTTATGATCTCGTCGTCTGTTTCTGATATGAAATATTTTTTGGCCTGACGAAGAATCGAGTTAGCATTTGGAAAAGTGCAATTGAAGGTTTCAAATTCTTTTTGTAAATCAACCAATCGTTCGTCATCGATAAAAAGAGTTTCTGATTTTTCGATAGGATTTGACTTTTTCTTTTTTTCTTTATCGATCGATATAGTATCACTCTTTGTTATATAGTCCCTATTTTCAGGGATACCCTCTCCTTTTAAATATGGGAGGGTATCCTCATTTTTAGGGATACCCTCTCCCTTCATAGTATTTTGTGCCTGATTAATTAGTAAAACATTTAAATATCTTTTATGTACCTCACTTGTTTTGCCTACATATGTAATCGTTGAATTAATAAGATTTTTTTTTACTAAACCACATATAATTGCACTGGCACGCTTAGGAGTTATACCAAAAAATTCTGCAAAATATTTATTAGAAGCAGTACAACCTTCTTCATTATCAAGGCTTCTTATTTCTGCAAGGAAGACTTTTTCTATGATTGACAGCTTTTTATCAAGCCATATTTCTTTAGGTATCCAGATACCTTGGAAGCCTCTTTTTGTATTGGGAGATATTTCTGAATTTCTATTGAACTTCACTATCAAACTCCTTGTTTTAGGCACAGCGAGTACCTTGCGACTAAACGCTTTTTAATGGATTATTATGTTATACGTTATACTTTGTTTTTGAGCGTTAGGTATTTAACGATTTCAAGTAAAAAAAGTCTATCTCCTGATATGTCCTTCTCTTTTAAAATTATATGATAGATTCATAGTTCCGATTCAAGGTATTCAGTAACCTCTTCTATTTCTTTTTCTGTTATTGGATTTTTCTTGAGGTAATAGTTTATTTGGTTTTTATTATAAACTTTGCCAATTTCTTCGAAAAAGTTACATATATCCTTCATCTTTGCATTCTTGCTAGTTAAAACAACAATTGCTTTTCTAAAATCATTAAGAGATTGCTCAATATTAAATTTTTGAGCTTTTATAACCACATCTTTTTCGTTTATCATTATTCTAAGATTTTCATGTTTTTTAATAGAATATCCTTAATATTATATACAATAAGTTTAATTGTTTCATTTTCAATCCTTTTCGGAACAAATTGTTCTGTTTTGTGTTGTTTTTACTACATTACTACTAAATAAAACAATTAAACTGGTGATAATATTTGATTTATTAATAAAATAATGTAAGATTATTGTTATTAAAACAATATGATATTTGGTAAAAAAATGTCCGCATTAGCTATTAGAGAAAACTTTGAAATACAAAGCAATATATCAGAAAACATAAAAAAACTTTTAGCTATTTATGAGTTAAGAGTTGCTGATTTATCTAGAGAAACAAAGATTCAAAGATTGAGGATAAAAAAATTAATTGATAAAAAGATTAAATATCCAAAAGATAATGTTCTTCTTCCTATAGCAAAACACTTTAAACTATCTATAAACCAGCTAAAGGGACTACAACCCATTTATTGGGAAAACATAACAGGTGGATTAGACTTTGAATCAGGCAAGAGAATTCCTGTATACCAGTTACCTTTGATTGAAAATAAATTTATCCAAGAAACTATAAACAATATTCCTATAACTGTTCTTACTGACGGCAATATTAGTGACAGCTCGTTTTCTTTTATAGTCAAAGACTCGAGTTTTGGATTTCTTTTTGAACCTGGTTCTATCGTCATTTGTGACCCTGAAAAAGAACCAGAAAATAAGTTCTATGTATTAGTAAAATTTAAAAATTGTAAAGAATATAGTCTCCGAAGGTTATTTATTGATCTAGATATAAAGTATACAAAATCTCCTAACCCTGGCATACCAAGTAATTTTCGCAAACTTGAAGCAGGAGATGAAATAGTTGCAACAGTTTCACAAATAAAATTAAATTTTTAAAATAATATGTTTAAAGTTATAAATAATCTATATTCATTTTTTACTGAATTTGCAAATTACTCAAAAGATCTACAAAAAAAACCATACACAATAAACTTTATAAAAAGAAATACTAAAAACGAACATATAATTACAATAAAACTTAGGAACTCTAACTCAATTTTTAAAATGAATGCGGATGAGTTAATTCTAGAGGATAAATTACTAAAAAAGTTTATATGGTCTGATATTCGTACAATTTCATATTATGCTTTTATTGATATAACATCGCCTAAATATAAAATTTTAAGACTTTATTTTTCTTCTGATGACATGGGAAAAATAATTATCCGAAAACGAGGCGAAATAAAAGCAAAGAAAAAATTTATAAAGGACATCGTAAACGATGAAAATATAATCAATTCTATCCCATCTATTGATGCTATCAAATTAGGTTTTTTATATGATAAGTATATAAAAAAAGAATTTATAGAAAATGATATACAAATGTTTGATCAACCTGAATTCGCTGGTAAAAAGCTAGCAAATAATGATAAAACTAATACAAGATATACTCTTACAGAAATAATAGACAACAATAACGAATACACAGTAATTATAAAACATAAAAACAAAAGCGTCGAACTAACTCCTCTTTTTATTGTAAATGATAATGAAATATTAGAATCTTTAAACTGTGAACAAATAAGAATGCTCTGCTATTATGCTTTTATGGATAAACATACTCCTGATTACCGTTTAATAGATTCATTTGAAACTATTTGCAAAAAGGATAATATAAAAATTTCAAAAAAGAAAAAATATACTGAAAGCGAAAAATTTAATAGTTTGATAATTAACAATGATATTATCAATTCTATAAGTTCAAAGGACGCATTGAGATTAGGCTCAGCTGCTAATAAAAAAGAAGGTACCCCATCTAATGAATAAAATTATCCTGTAGCATAAGGATTAACTGAAATTTTATTTTCTTTTAACAAGCCTTTCTTTTTTTTTATAAAAAAAACAACAAAACTTGATGGAATACTTGCGATAAATGTTATACCTAATTTTAATAAATAGCTCATCATTACCATTTGCCATAAATAGTTCCATTCAATCAATCTAAATACGCTGAACCCAATCAAAATAAAAAAACAAAATAAAAGTTCACTTAATGCCGTTGAAAAAACAGCTCGTGGGAAGAAGAAACTACACTTCTTTTTCAAATATGTTAATAATATTATATTAACCCATATTGAAAATATAATGGCGGCTCCTCCTATTAATGTTACCCATATTTCCATTTTAAAAACATAATCAAAGTAAGATTGATAATACCAATTATGTGGAGACGGAAATGAGATTAGTGCATAAACAATAAAACTAAATAGAATATTTGATATTAAGACTATAACAAGTATAAATGTAGCTTGTTTTTTCCCATAAATTTCAGATATGATATCAGCAAAAACATAAATTAAAGCAGTACTTATACTCGTGGGAGTAAAACTAAAACCCAACAAAATAGCTTTTTTTTGAAAAACAGTTGCAGCTATCATAGCAACAAGCGAGGTTAAAACCACAAGTATTAGTAATGTTTTATCGAATACGGCTTCTTCTGTTATACTTATATTCATGTAAGAAAGTTCTCTCTCAATATTATTTTGGAACCCATCTATATTGATATAGAAATACTTCTAATGTTCCATATTACATAATATGTTATCTACTTTTATATATTCAAATGCAAATCGCTAGCTCACATGTTTATTAAAAATCAATTATTTTTATAATTAGAATTTTACTATTCTTTTTGCTAACTGTTTTTATATTTATTGCCAATGGATTACTATAATTACAGTTAAATTTACTAAGAGACTAGTTTTTATATATACAAGGTCAAAAAATGGATATTAAAAAATTTACAAACATCGTACGAAACAATAAATACATTTTTATAGCAGCAGGAATTCTTGAAACAATAAGGAGAGATGACAAATGTACATTTGATAAATATGTTGGCAATGGTTTACATATTTATGATCAAAATATGATTAATATATACTATAAACTTTTTTCAGATTTTTATAATTTTACAGATAGAATAAATGTGCCTATTATTTATTGGAGCACAACATGGAGAACAAACTTAGATAGAGTTAATAAATCGAAAGCACCAAAAACCATAAATTCTGATGCAGCTAATTTTTTAAATAACTGGAGGAATAATCAATCAGACAATTCAGACAATATATTGTTTGGGGGTGTTATAGGATCATTAGGTGACTGCTACAAACCAAACAGTATATTAACGAGAAAGTACGCAGCTAAACATCATGAATGGCAAATTGAATCAATGATAAATTCTAACTTTGATTTTTTATGTCCAATAACTATGCCTTCAGTAAGTGAGGTTATGGGAATCTGCGATTTAATGCAAAATTCAAAAATGCCATATATTATTAGTTTTGTAATAAACTCTTCTGGCAAAATACTAGATGGTACATCTTTGGAAGATGCTTTTAAGAGAATAGATAGTATATCAAACAACAATACACCTGTAGGTTACATGATAAATTGTTCCTATCCAAAATTCTTAAACGTGAGTAACCTTAGTAAATATGTTACTGATAGGTTGATTGGATACTCTGCAAATGCTTCATCAAAAGATTTTTCAAAGCTAGACGCTTCAAATGCGTTACATAAAAATAATATTAATGATTGGCTTGAAGGAATGGTTGATATATACTATAATACCCATATTAATATTCTTGGTGGTTGTTGCGGAACAGATTTAAACTATTTAAAGAAATTGTTTTTAAAATTATAATTATTTATAAATATCTTTATTTATATAATCAGTTATTTTCTTTAAATTATTGTTATCCATTATAGAAAAATGATCACTGGAAATGTTTTCTATATTTAAGTTTTTAATAATCTTTTTTAAATGATTATATTTTGTTATATCAGAATTATATTGTCGGTTATACATATTTAATGAATTTGTTGCATTAAATATAACTGTTCTACCTTCATATTTTTCAAGTGTATATTCGGTAAGCATTTTATTTTCAATTTTTAAAACATAATTACGTTTTTTAATATATTCTTCCAAAATCAACTCATCCTCAAATCTGTGTTTAATAGACCTCTGGTTAATATATTTTATTTGAGTATTAATATGTATAAATTTTTGTTCAGGGATAAATGGTGGATCAATTAAATATATATTCTTTGGCTTCAGATTTAATTTTGTCAATTTTCTACTCATTTCATAAGCAATAACACCTCCAAACGACCATCCCCCTAAATATAGATTCTTTAATGAAGCTATCTCAATTAAATATTCAATATATTTATCTACAACATCAGGAATAGATGTAATTACAGAATTATCTGAGCATAAATTATAAGATTCTATCCCATAGAAAGTAATTTTTTTGTTTAACTTTTTCGCAAACTCAAAATACTCTTCAACTCCAGCACCCCCTGGATGGATAAATATTAAAACTTTACTTATAGGTTTAGTAACATTAAATGTAAATACTGGATTTAATTTTTTGTCATAACTAAGTTTATTAATCAATTCTTTACTTTGTAAAAATATGGTATTATTCTTAAATCCCCAAGTTACAGTTTTTGAAACAAAATATTTCTTTTTTATCTCTGTAAGCAATTTCATTAAGCTAAAAGAATCTCCTCCTAATTCAAAAAAATCATCATTTATCCCAATTTTATCAACACCCAATATTTGCACCCAAATATCATATAATTCTTTTTCACATTTAGTAGATGGTTGTATATAACTCGAAGCACCTATAAGTTTTGAAGATTCAATATTATACAACTTTCTTCTGTCTAGTTTGCCATTCATTGTTAAAGGCATTTTATTAAGAACGATAATCTTCTTAGGTATCATATATTCTGGTAAAGACTTAGAAAGCATGCCTTTTAAAACAACCTCAATATTATTATCCCACTCCATTTCTGACCGTGATCTGCTAACATCTCTTGTAACAACATCTATTTCTTTGATCTTACCAACAGCTAAAGCAGTATTAGTATATTTCAATGGTATATAATGTTTTAACGTCTCATCTAATTCAACATATCCTATGCAACATGAACCTATTCTTAATTTACTAATCTCTTCTGTAAATTGTTGGGTAATTATCCCTGCTTCAACTAAAGTTTCTTTATTATTGTCATTACCAAAAAATATAAGAAATGCAGCATCTTCAATAATACTTTGGTTTTTACCTTCTTGAAATAGTAATTTATTTTTGGGAATCCAAGAAGTTTGTTTTACTAAATGCCTGTATTCAAGTTTATAGAGTATCCATTCACAAACAGTTTTATCAATTATATATATAGGGATATTTATTTTATTATAATTTTGTAGAAAACTACACGAATTAACATTTTCCCCCTCAATTTTTAATTCAATAATTGGAAGATAGTTTTGGTTAAAATTTTCTTCTTTTTTACTTAAAAATTTTATATTATAATCTAATTGTTTTATGCTTTTCATTATTAAAGCCACCATATAACCTGCTTCTAAGTAACAAAAAGCATCTGACATATTTTCATATTCAGGTTTTATTGCAGGCATATAACCATAAAAATATATACTAACCACTCCAGAACAATTAATATTTACAGGAATTGAGTCATCAACTTTTATTAAACAATGATTGTCAGGATTATAATAATAAACTCCCTGAAAAATTCCTTTAATCCCTTTATTTATTGCAACATAAGCTCTTACAGGATAAAGTCCTCCAGCAGAAGGATACATATATTTATGCATCATCAGTGTTTCGTTTTTATAACTTTTTAATGGCTTCAAAATATCATCAATAAATTCAATTGAATTCAAGAGATTACTGGAATACTCTGACTGTGAATTAATAAATATAATTTTATTTAATATTTTTTCTAAACTTTCTATTTTTAAACTTTCACTACTAAATTTCCTATAGCTCTTTCTAGCAAAATAGCTATATAGTTCTTTCTTTGTTATCTCAGTTGTGGGGAGTCTATATTCTATATCTGTGAGATGATCTGTTTGAATATTCAAACGTTGCATTTTAAACTCCAACTTATGAGAATTAAAATTGCTCGGAACGATATAAGCTGTTAAGTGTTTTTTCCATTTATCACCAAATATATCTACTATACAATCTTTTATCAGCTTAGTTTTTTTTAGTGCTTTTTCGACTTCCACAATTTCTATTCTATGACCACCAATTTTTATCTGGCGATCCTTCCGGCCAATAAATTCTATATTACCATTTGTTCTCAGTATTCCAATATCTCCTGTTTTATAGAGACGTTCACCTGTTTTAGGATGGCTTGTAAAGCTATGCCTTGTTTTTTTACTATCATTCCAATAATTAAGTGCAAGCCCTATTCCACCAATATAAATCTCTCCCATTACATCTACAGGGCAAAATTCAAGAGAATCATTTAATATATATATTTTCTGATTATACATAGCCTTTCCATAAGGAATACTCTTCCAGGAAGAATCAACTTTATCAATAATATAGATTATCGACCAAATGCTACATTCTGTTGCCCCACCTAAACTTATAGTCTTGGTTTTATTAAAAAAGTTTTTTATATGATTTGGTAGAGATAAAGGTATCCAGTCTCCGCTTAAAAATGTCAATCTAAGAGTTTCTTTTAAATTTTTTAACAATACTTCTTTTTTTGAGAGAGAAGTCAAATATTCGGTAAACATATTCATAAGCATAGGTACAGTATTCCAGATTGTGATATTGTTTTTACATATCAGCTTTATCCATACATCAGGAGACTTATAATCGTTCTCAGCAGGCATTACAATAGTTCCACCTGCTACCAGCACTCCAAAAACATCATATACAGACAAGTCAAAACTTAACTGTGAAAGAGCAAATATTTTATCTTTATAAGTTATGTTAAAACGTTTATTTATATCATTTATAGTATTCATAACTCCATAATGAGAAATACTAACACCTTTGGGGTCTCCTGTAGAACCAGATGTAAATATAACATAAGCTGTATGATTAAGGTTTATTTCAATATTGGGTGTCTTAGAAGAAGAGTCCAATATATCATAACCATCTACGCATATAATAGAATAGTTGTCTTTAAAATTATTAAGTTTGTTAGATAATGATTTTGAGGTAATAATATATTGGACTCTTCCCAATTCGAAAATATTATTAATTCTTTTTTCCGGCCAGTGAATATTCAGAGGCAGATAAGCTGAACCTGTCATCATTATCCCAAGGCAAGAAGCGACTTGTTCCCAACCTTTTTCAAGGTACACTGCAATCAAAGCATTCTTTTTATGTATACCTTTTTCTTTTTTTAGAATAAAATTGGCTATCTTATAGCTATAATCCAAAAGTTCATCATAAGTTTTATTACCAGTTGAACTTGTTACTGCATTTCTTTTTGGAAAAACACTTGCACTTTTTTCAAATGCTTTAGGTATAGATAGCGATGGCAACATATCATATCTGTAAGTATTATTAACATCTTTAATTAATGTTAAATCTTTTCCTGAAAGTAATTCAGGAATTTTTGTTGCCCAGTCATGCTCTGAATAATATTCTATCAAATAACAGTAGGCATTATACATATTCCCTATTACTTCTCTATCAAAAAGCTGCTCAACATAATCCCATTCCATTACAAGTTCTTCATCTTTTTCATAAATTTTGTTATCAAGCCATACTTGTGATGTTTGAGTTATACTGTAATTGATACCTTGGAAACTTTCATGAATAAACACATTGTCGTGGATATTATCAGTACCTATGTTTAATAAACTTGTAAAAACTATAGGTGCTAAGATTTCAGTAATATTAAGGCCATTATATTTTTTAAGTTCACGTTGCACATCCATACCAGTAAACAATTTATGTTCTAAATCTTTCCACAAATCCGAATGGATACTTTTACAAAGGTCATAAAAGTTTTCTGCATTATTGCCTTTCTTAAACGTAAACAATTCAAGTGTAGTGAAATCGCCGATAATATCATTAATATCCTCATGTAGTGGCAGTCGATTAAACAATGTAAGATTGATTAAATAATTTGAAGAAGAACTCCACCTAGAAAGTACTAATCCATACATTGTTAATAGTGCACTTGTTTCACTTATATTAGCAGCTTTAGCCTTCTCTCGGAATTTAGACCATCCTTTTGAAATGAATGTTTTACTTAATCGTGAAAATTTAGGTTTTTTAATTTCATCAGGTCGAGTTAGCAAAGGTAGTGTGATTTCATATGGCATATCATTAATTTTACTAAACCAATATTTTTTATCTTTTTCAAATAATGTACTTTTATTAATCCTTTCCAATTCTAATATATAGTCTCTTGCGGTTAAATTCAGTTTTGGTAACACAGTGGAAAGATTATTGTAAAGTTTAGTTAATTCTGAAAGTAAAATCATTGCACTGGTACCATCTAGTATTAATGCATCAATACTAAAATGTAGTATAATTTTACTTTTAAATCTTGTTATTCTTATGTCAAAGAGAGGATATTTAGTTAAATTAAATATCTGATGTGAAAGTTCACACCGTAAATCATTAATATGTTTTTTTTCTGTCGAGTTGTCGTAACCAGCACACTCATATACTTTGATTTTATAATATGGCACACGTTTCAAATATACCTGTTCACTACCACCAAAAACAGTTCTCAAACCCGGGTGTCTTATAATTAATTTATTCCAGGCTTGTTCAATTTTTTCAATATCTAAATCCCCAAAACTATACTCTGTGTAACCATGAGTTGAAACTCCGCCAAGTTGTAATATTTCTTCTCGCCCCATAAGATAAGCCTTTTGAACTATTGTAAGAGGAAATGACTTATAATTGTTTTTTTTGTCAGGAATGATTTGATAGTTTTTAAAAGGAAATTCACTTTGGTGTTTATCGTTTTTGGGAAGTAATTTTTCTAAAGTAAAACTTGAAATGGTAGGATAATTAAATATATCTTTTACAGTTATATTTTTATTAAATATTCGGCTTATTTTATTTACCAATTTTATTACTAGAATGGAATTACCTCCAAGGTTGAAAAAATTGTCATTTATTCCTACCTTATCAATACCTAATAATTCCTGCCAGATATCACCTATTTTTTTTTCCGTTGAATTACGGGGAGCTTTATAGTTTTTTTTACTTCCTTCAAACTCTGGATCAGGTAGGGCTTTTCTATCAATTTTACCATTCACACTTAGAGGTAATTTTTCTAGCTTAACAAAAAAAGAAGGTATCATATAATCAGGTAACTTGTCAGAAAGATATTTTATAAAGCTCTTAATCAAATTTCCATTCTTTTCCCTTGTGCTTCTATTAAGTACGTAGTATGCTACAATATTCTTTCTCGCTGGTCTTCGTTCTTTACATAATACAATAGATTGAGATACTAAGGGGTGTTCAGATAGTTTGTTTTCTATTTCTCCCAATTCAATTCTGAAACCTCTAATTTTTACTTGATTATCATCTCTTCCAAGAAATTCAAGGTTTTTATCAGGAAGCCATTTTACGATGTCGCCTGTTCTATAAATCCTAAGATTATAGTTCATTGATTTTTCTTTTTCAGTTACAAAAGGATTAGATATAAATCGTTGTTCTGTTAATTTACGACGTTTTAAGTAACCTCTCGCCAATCCATCGCCGCCTATATACAAATCACCTGGCACACCAATTGGCAGTGGATTTAAATTACTATCTAAAACATATACAGATTGATTCTTTAACGGTTTACCATAAGGTATGCTGTTTAAATTGTCTTTCACCTTGCGTATATGGTAATAGACTGACCATATTGAACATTCTGTTGCTCCACCAAAACTGTATAGGTTATCTAGCCCACTCTGGGATAATTTTCTCATTAACTCAACTGAAAGCCAATCTCCGCTAAGCATAACAGTCTTTATTTTTTTTATATCATTAATAGATAATCCTGCATCATACATCAAACTAAAGACTTGAGGTACACTATCCCAAATAGAAACTGAATATAATCGTAATAAACTCAATATTTGACTATAATCCTGTCTTTCCTCATTTGTTGGTATTACTGTAGCACCACCAACAATAATTAATCCAAAAATATCATAAACAGATAAATCAAAGGCCATATTTGAAATCATCAATGATCTATCTGTTGAATTAACACTAAAACGTTGATTTATATCAATAATTGTATTGATTGCGTTTTCATGTTCAATCATAACTCCTTTAGGTGTTCCGGTAGAACCAGATGTATATATAACATATGCAAGGTCTGTCATTTTATTTATACATTGCGGATTACGCTTTGGGAAAGTACTTATTTTGTTACTATAGCCATCAACACTTAAAGGCAATACATCTGCTTCCAGGCCAGGCAATAAGCTTCCTATGCTTTCTGAAGAAGTTAAAACATACTGCATCCGCAATCTTTAATCTTTAGTTTTAACCTTTCTTCTGGGTCAGAATTATCAAAAGGAACATATGCAGCCCCTGACTTCAATATCGCAAGAACTCCTATAATAAGTTCAAACGAACGTTCCATATATATTCCAATTAATGCATCCCCCCTCACCTCTTTTTTAAAGTGTTCTTTATATTCTATTCTTATACAATGAGCAAGCTGATTAGATTTTTCATTTAATTCTTTATACGTCAACTCCATTCCATTAAATATCAATGCTGTATTGCCTGGGGTTTTTTCACATTGTAACTCAAATAATTGGTGAATTGTTTTTTCTTTATGGTATAATTCTCTTGTTTCATTGTTTACATATATCATTTGATTATAATCAATATCTGAGAATATATTAACGTCTCTTATTAATTGCATTGTATTCGATGTTATTGCAGTAAGTATATTAATATAATGAGCAGATAATCTCTTTATCGTACTTTTATCAAAAAGAAGTGATGAATAATTTAACTCACACGAAAGAGAATTCTTTGAATCACTAATAAACAAACTTAAATCAAATTTAGCTATTTTATAAACACCTGCAATATCAAAAGGTTCAAATAAATCTGACTTATATGCAGAAGATCCAAAATCCTGCACAGAAAACATTATTTGGAAGATAGGGTGTCTAGAAAGGTCTTTTGATACATCAAGCTCACCTAGAAGCCTACCAAATGGTATTTCTTGATGCTCTTGAACAGACAACTGTTTTAAGGTTGTTTTATTAATAAGATTTTTTATATTGCAATCGGGATTTATTTTACTACGCAAAACAATTGAATTAACAAAAAATCCTATAATATTTTCTACCTGAGAGTAATTCCTGTTTGCCATAGGTGTACCTATAACTATATCTTTTTGACCTGTATATTTATATAAAAGAATATAGAATGCACTCAGCAAAACTGAATATAAAGTTGTATCATTCCTAGCTGCAACTGTTTTTATACCATCTGATAAAGCTTTTTCTATATCAAAGATATAATTATCTCCATTGTAAGACAACTTAGCTGGTCTATGTCTATCTGTTGGAAACTCAAGTGTTTCATAACCTTTCAAATCTTTTTTCCAAAAAGACACTTCTTGTTGAAATCTTTCTCCAGAAAGATATTTTTTTTGCCAAACGGCAAAATCTTTGTACTGAATATCAAGTTCAGGTAATGAGAGAGAGATTCCGTTTTTATAACTTTGGTAATATTTAATAAGTTCTTTTAAAAATAAATCCATTGACCATCCATCAAATACTATATGATGAATGTTTACCAGAAGATAAATGTATTCAGGTGTTTTGTAATAGGAAATCTTAATCGGATATTCTTCTTCTAAATTGAATATAGTATTAACATCATCTTTTAGTTTACCTATAAAATCATTTTCAGACAATTCATATTCATTTATCCTGGGTACCCCACCTAGTACAGTTTGGTAAGTATTTCCAGCCATATCTTCTTTAAAAACAGTTCTTAATGCGGCATGACGCTGTATTAATGTTTTAATTGACTGGTTTAATATTTTTAGATCTGTATTATTATCTATTTTTAAACATAATGGAATGTTATAAGCATTAGTCCCATTTTCAAATTTGTGGATAAAATATAACTGTTCCTGAGCAAAAGATAAACAGGGTTTTTCCAGGTTATATTTTCTGATTTTAATTAAGCTCTTAAATTCATTTAAAGATTCCGATATATTAATTATCCGTCTCTTTAAAAAAACTGCTGATACAGGTATTTCTCTATGTAGTGCCTTACTCATCATATGTGACAATTTAATAGCAAGAATGGAATTACCACCAAATTTGAAAAAATCATCTGTTATACTAATTTTATCGACACCTAATATATTCTTCCAAATATCTGTAAGAGTTTGTTCAGTCGCATTACGTGGAACTTTATAATCATTGTTCTTTCCTTCTAAATCTAGTTCAGGTAAAGCTTTTCTGTCGATTTTTCCATTTATATTTAAAGGTATTTTTTCAAGTTTAATAAAAAATGAAGGTACCATGTAATCAGGTAGTTTCTGAAAAAGAAAGTTTCTTAGTTTTTCAACTAGATCTTCATTTTTATTCTGTTGATTTTTATTCAATACATAGTATGCAACAATACACTTTCCTCCTGGATTTCTCTCTTTACATAAGATAATACATTTGGATATCAAAGGATTTTCTAAAAGTTTATATTTGATTTCTTCCAGTTCAATTCTGAAACCTCTAATTTTTACCTGGTTATCATTACGACCTATGAATTCTATATTCCCACAAGGCAGCCAGCGACAAACATCACCGGTATTATAGATTCTCTGTTTATTGTTTGAAACGAAGGGATTTTTGATAAAACGATCATATGTTAAGTCAGGACGATTAAAATATCCTCTTGCCAATCCATCACCACCTATATATAAATCACCTAAAACTCCAACTGGTACCACTTGCATCTCTAAATCAAGCAAATAAGCATATGTATTACAAATTGGCTTACCTATAGGTAAATAATTACCTTTTTCATAATTAAAAAAATATTGAATTGAAGTAACTGTAGTTTCAGTAGGTCCATATTCATTTATAAATTTTTTGTTGGGATATTTTAAAGCAAGATAACTGTCACAATATTCAGCGCCTGAAATTATCCTTTTAATGGAGTTACATTCAGTTAAATCAATTGTCGTTAGATAATCCGGTGTAAAATGTAAATGAGTTAAGCCATATTTATTTATGAAAGTATATAGTTTACCTGAATTTTTTATTATTTCTTCCGTCGGTATATATAATGAACTTCCTGATAGTAGACTTAAAAATATCTGTTCAACAGAAGCATCAAAACATATTGAAGCAAACAATAGTGTTTTTTCTATATCAGTGAAGTTAAATGATTTTTTCTGATTATTAATTAAATTATTAACACTTTTATGTTCAATCATAACCCCTTTAGGATTGCCTGTAGAGCCTGATGTGTAAATGACATAAGCAAGATCATTAGGCTTATTTATATGTGCAGGATTAGTTTTGGAAGCTTTAATTATTTCATCCGAATAAGTATCAATACTAAATGGTAAAGAATCAGTTTCGCTTAAAAAAACAATATCCTGAACGTTGTTAGATGCTGTTAAAACCAATTTACATTTGCTGTCGTTTATTTTTAATTTTAATCTTTCTTCTGGGTCTGCTGAATCAAAAGGAACATAAGCTGCGCCTGATTTTAATATACCTAAAATACTAATGATCATATCCAAAGAGCGATCTAAATAAATACCAATAAGTGTATCTCCCCTCACCTCCTGGCCCCAATGCTCTAAATATTCATTACGTATCACATGAGCAAGTTGATTTGAATGTTCATTCAAATCTTTATACGTTAATTTTTGTTTTTTAAATACAACAGCTATATTATCGGGGGTCTTTTCAACCTGTTCTTCAAACAGTTGATGAATTGTTTTATCTTCTGGATAATATCTCTCTGTTTTATTCCACTCATAAACTATTCTTTGGTATTCAGCTGGTGTTAAAATATTTAATTTTTCATAAGGTCTTTCCGGGTCATCAATAATGTTATTTAATGCTTGTTTGAACTGTTCGGAAAAAAGTTCTGCCTGAATATTAGAAAAAATTGATTCTTTATATATTAGTTTAAATTCAATTGAACCTTTTTTCCCCTCGTCATATAATAATGATAAATCATAATTTGAGTCATCAACGTGGTAATTTAACGGAATGTCTTTAACATCATCTAAATCTAATGGCTGTAAATTAAAATTTGCATTTGCAATACTTGTATTAAAATTGTTTATAGCAAAGTCACCCTTTCTTCCAATATTTTCGACTAATCTATTGAAAGGATACCACTGGTATTTTTTAGAATCTTTCCTTTGTTTTTTAATCTCATTAAGTAAATTTAGAGGACTTTTTCTCTTATTTATTTTTATTTGGAATAAAAGATTATTAACAAAACATCCTAACGCATCCGTGTACTTTCCAGGCCTCAAATTAATGGGATAAGTAACAAGGAAATCTTTAGTGTGAGTATATTTTGAAAGTAGGATACAGTATACAGTTGTAAATATGATAAAATTAGTGGTCTTTTGTTTTTTCCTAAATATAGAAAGCTTTTTAATATCATCAGCTTTCAATGTAAAACTTCTAACTTCGACATTTATTTTATTTTTTACCTTTACTGTTTTCTGAATATCTAACGAAAGCGAAGTTGCACCGATTATCTCTTTCCAGTAAGATATTGCTCCTTCTGTTTTCTGCCTGCTTAAATGATTTGTTTCTTCTTCAAGTATTTCTGAATAAGATGATCTTTTTATATGTAAATTATATTTGCCTTTTAATGAATTATATATTTTACCTATATCATTTACTGCAATTTGCGCAGTTATAGCATCCGAAACAATATGATGAGCTAATATTATGAAATAAAAATTATTGTTCTTTTGCCTTATTAAGAAATAATTCAAAAGAGGTCCTGAAGTAAAATCAAAAGGTATATTGATAATATTTGTTATTATTCTATTAATTTCTTGATCGCTATTATCAATAATGCTGAATATTTGGTCGTTTTGATAAACTTTAAAAAATGGGAGTAAATCTGTCTTATTAAAACATAAACTGAATATTTGATTATCGTTAAAAAAAGTAAGGCAGGATTTTTTTAAAATATTAGTATCTAAATTGCCTGATAATTTAAATACTAATGGTGTATTATAAGCTGAACTTTTTGGACTCAGTTGCCATTCAAGTAAAAATCTTTTTTGATATTCAGAAATTTTCATTTAGTTTTTAAAAATCATTATTTAAATATTCATGTCCTTTTTTATCTCTCCCCATACAGTTTCATTAAAATATTGCAAAATAGTTCCTTTAGTCATCTTTGATATTTTTTTATCTTTCTTATACATCTCAGTAATTATCCCCCCTGCCCCATCTGTTTCTTCAATAATATTTAGAAGTTTGCTTTCTGTTAATTCTTCAAACCAGTTATTAAACTCGATATCTTTTAATTCAGTTATCATTTTTTGTTTTGCCAGAAGTTTTCTTTTTCTGGCATCTATGATTTTTTTAAGAGCACGCTCATTAGGGTCAATATATTTTTCTTCTATCCATGCATCACCTTTTTTAAGTACACCCATTAAAACCTTAATAGGATAATCATATTTTTTAGTATCTTTTGTGTTCTCTAATCCATATGCCATATGATGAATAGATTCCTGGACTATTTCCGGATTTGTACAATTCATTTTTTGTAGTTGTTTTAGATGACTTTGTTTTAAACCATATTGTTCAAGAGGAAAAATATTAATAGACATCCAAGGATTTTCTGAATCAATATTTTCTTCTTCTTTATTATTTATAGTAGTTATTATATTATTACTATTATATATAGGACGTGTAATTTTAGAAAAACACTTATGTTCACCTTGATATTTTTTAATATCTTTGAGTATTTTATCCTTTATTTTATAAATAGTTTTTGAATTTTTACCACCTTTTGAAAAGATTTCCCTACCTATCAACTGTTTTTTTATTAACCTATTTATACTTGTCTTAATGCTTCCTATTACGATACTTGTGGCTATCGAAATGTCACTTATACTAAGGTTAGATGTTAAATTCTTTGACTTAGAAATAGACACTTCCCTGCATAGAAAAATTAATATTTTTAATTCATTCCCAGTTGTGTTCAGTTGTGTTCGGTTAATTTCTTGTTTTGTGTCCAGTTTGTGTTCAGTTGTGTTCAGTTGTGTTCGGTTAATTTCTTGTTTTGTGTCCAGTTTGTGTTCAGTTGTGTTCAGTTGTGTTCGGTTAATTTCTTGTTTTGTGTCCAGTTTGTGTCCAGTTGTGTTCAGTTGTGTTCGGTTAATTTCTTGTTTTGTGTCCAGTTTGTGTCCAGTTGTGTTCGGTTGTGTTCGGTTAATTTCTTGTTTTGTGTCCAGTTTGTGTTCAGTTGTGTTCAGTTGTGTTCGGTTAATTTCTTGTTTTGTGTCCAGTTTGTGTTCGGTTGTGTTCGGTTTGTGTTCGGTTTGTGTCCGGTTTGTGTTCGGTTTGTGTCCGGTTTGTGTCCGGTTTGTTATTTTGTCAACAATATTATGATCCCATGCTCGGTATCTTTTCACCTTGTACTTTTTAACATCTGCAGTATTTATATTATCAATCTCTTTAATTTTATTTAATAAAATGTCTAACTTAGGCATTATTGATTTCCTCTAAGAGCTCAGACGTTATAACCGAAAAATCTTCTTTTTCAGGTGTCTTTCTAAATGTATCGAATACAGATTTATTTTCAGCAATAGAGTTATCTATTGCTTGAAGATGCCTTATATAACCTTGAATTAGATATTTACTGTACTTCGGATGTTTAATTATTTCACTAATTGTATTAAAGGATAGATTGGTTCTGGCATTGTATTTATTGAATAATATTTTTAATTGAATCTCTTTTTCGTACTGTTCAAATAAATTTTGTAATTCATTAAAGGTTAATTCTAAGCCAGCAAGTGAATAATCTGTCGGATTAATTGGTAAAACTATAGTATCGGATGCTAATGCCGCAGCAACAACTGAAGGTCCAATAGAAGGAGGACAATCTATAACAATAATGTCAAACATTTTTTTTAGATTTTGTATCGGCTTTGTAAAAACTTTGTCAAGAGGATGTTTGCCAAGTAGAAGCGTATTATCTAGCAATGCATTATCTACTCTGCTTGGAAGAAAATGAAGTCCATCAAGAACTTCCACTAAATTGTTGGACAAGGATAGTTTATCATTAACAATATCAATCATTATAGGTTGATCGTTGGCATTGATATTAAATGTTCTCGTTAAATTAGCTTGTTGATCTAATTCTATTAGCGCAACTTTTGCTCCAAGTAGTGATGCACGGATTGCAAAATTCAATGATATAACTGTTTTGCCTACGCCGCCCTTTACTAATTGGAAAGAGTAAACCTTTTTTACAAATTTTTTCTTGAATAGTTCTTTTGAAGTTGAATGAGTGAAGTGAATTTTATGTTTTTCTTTTTTTACTTCTAAATTCATTTCTTTAAGTTTTTTGTGAATACTTTGAACGGAAACATTAAGAATATCTGCAGCTTCGGAGACTAGCATTTTAGGATACATATATAACTCTTTTATTTTTGTGTTGTAGGTTTAAGTTAATTGTAATATATACAAATAACTTAAACAATAATCAAGTTGTTAAATAAATATATTTTAAATAAATATATTTTAAATAAATATTTAATTAGATGTTTTGTTTCATAAACTGTAGATTTTGGAACAATTTATAAACCAGCTAAAAATATATCAAAATAATCAAATATAGTGTTTCAAAACTAGTTCCAAAACATGTATTGTTTCATATCTTAAATATTTATGATTATGAAACAATAAAATGGAACCATTATGAAATTTGGATATGCGAGAGTTTCTAAAAATTACCAGAGTCTTGACATTCAACTCGATAAACTAGAAAAAGCTGGTTGTTACGAAATTTTTAAAGAGAAGGTATCAGGAGCAAAAGACGATAGGACTCAATTAAATCTTTTACTTAATAAAGTTAGGAAAGATGATATTGTATGTGTTGTTAGGCTTGATAGACTGGGACGAAGAATGATTAAACTTATAGAGCTTATCAATGAATTTAAGAAAAAAGGTGTTGAGTTTGTATCATTAGAAAATAATTTGGATACTTCAACAACTATGGGGATGCTGTTATTTAATATATGTGCAGCCTTTTCAGAAATGGAACGAGAATTAATAAAAGAGCGAATACAAGCAGGAGTAGATGCTGCTGCTCTAAAAGGCAATATAGGCGGTAGACCAAAAACCTTAACAAATGAAAAAACAAAAACTATAAAAGCTTTAGCTAAAACAAAGGAAATGTCGGTCAAGAAAATTTGTGAAACAATGCAAATTAGTAGATCCACATATTACAGGTGTATTGAAAATTAAAATAATATAACTAATGTTATAAAAATATATAGCTGTTAGGGGAGGGGAATGACTAAAAAAGAGAATAAAGGCTTTAGAAAGATGTTTAGTTTTATAGGCAAAATAAGTAGAGAGAAAAATAAAAAAACTGATATTAAGGCAGGCTTTTTTTGTGAATTTGACACAGATTGGATAGAAGAAATTTGCATAAAATTCAGTATAACAAGAACAGAGTTCGCTAGTAGATTGGGGACATCTTTATCAGTTGTTAGAAATTGGGAAAATGGTAAATCTAAACCAAGTACAAAATATGTTACAAGATTAAGATTGTTAAATCGTGGAGGTATGGGGTCATATTTTATTGTCTATAAAGCTTTAATTTTAGCTTGTGAAGATTTGTGTGAAGATAATAAATTAGCATTAAATAAGGCAAAAGAGTATTACAACAAATCTGCAAGCATGCATTCGACCTTATAACATTCCAAGATAATAGCTTGTTAAATCAACAAGAAAGAGATTAAAGCAGAGAAGAAATGAATAGTGTTATTGCAACCTTTTTACCTATATTTATTCGTTATTTTTAGTTCGTACCTTGTTATCTTTTAAGAATTATATTCACTTTTTATAAAAGTGACAATAATCACGTTCTAAAAGAATTTAAGTTCAAAAATATTGAATTTAATGTTGTTTATTTATTAAATCTGGTTTTCTGAACGAAAAACAGCTCTACGAATTGAACGATTTTTACTAAAATATTATTTAGATTTTTTGTTATTTGTACATTTAGGACAATGTCCTCCATGCTTGTAAATAGCCTTATGAATCGGACACATTTCGTACCCTAACCCTGCAACATGAGGTTTATTTGATAAATTAGGTTTCTTTATTTTTTTCTTCATGTGTCTTTTTCCCTTCAAAAGTTTTATTTGTACAGTAAATATGGAGACAAAAATCAATATACCAAAGCAAAAGCACAACAATGCTTAAAGTTATATACCAAAGAAGGTTTAAGCAGAAAACAAGTGAAGTAATTATTGTTAAAATTAGACATAAGGATCCCAGATCCATTAAAAAAATTGCCAGTTCATCCATATAGTAGTAGAACTGTAAGTACTCAAAAAGTGTTGGCAGTTTAAGTTTTGATTCCGGTAATAAGTGGGTCAGCAATGCCTAATTGTATTATTTTATTTTTTATCAACTGACTTATTTCCGGGATTTCCCCAATTTTTCCCAACCTGTCTTTAAGATAGTCAATAAATTTAACACCGCATTTTCTACATGTAATTTTTAGCGATATGAAAACATCTCTTGACTTTTTGCCATTTTCACTTTTGGTGGCACCACTGATTTGTCTTTTCATCACATACTGCCTTACATCATTTTCAGAAAGATTATTATGTATGGGAAGAGCCGGATCAATTAGTGCTGCAAGAAACTGATCTTTATTATCCCTTATGAAACGCACCTGTTTTTTCAACGCTTCATGCTTTATATCAAGTGAGGTGAGATTTTTAAAAGCAGTCATTGCCTTATCACGAAACTCTCCATTATGTGATGTCTTATATAAATCAATATTGAAATAACACTGCCACAAACAATCCAGAACAAAATTCTTTTCTTCAATGAATTCTTTATTTACAATGTCAAGTTTTTTAACATTTCGTTCTGCATGAACCCAGCATTGAATATGAAAAAAAATATTAAACTGTCCTGCATTATCACTCATTAAAAATATATTACGGAAATCAAGGAACTCGTTTACCGAACCGAAAAGACCTGCCTCTTCTATTACTTTGCGTGCTTTTTTCCCTTTTATGCTGAGTTTGTCAAGATAAATTTTCAACTCGTCAGATGTGGAAAATGTTTGCCCCGTTACTTCATTACATACAATTTTATATCTGCTTAAATATTCTGCTGCTGATTCATTAAAAATCAAACTGTTAAATCCTGCTTCATTAAGCTGTGTCAGAAAGTTGATTCGGCTCTTACTATCTGTGGACTTGTACCATGCGAATGCCTCATTGGCAATAACGGTGCAGTAACCTCTTTTGGTATTATGCTTTGCACCAGTATCATCTGTTTGTATATATCTTGAGAAATATAATCCTGTTTGGAGTACATCATTATAATCGTCTTCAAAATCATCAACCTTACCAGATATAATATTGCTTATTTGAGCTGACGAGATAACAGTTCCCATATCATTTAAACTTTCATGAATAAGCCCTTCCGTTACTCTTTTTGTGTAGTGCTCATTCAAAATATAGGCAATAAGATCTGAACCGTAATGACCTTTCACTGAATCAGGAAGTTTAGCAATATAGTTTTTTCCATCTTTTTCATACCAGGCTCTTCTGTAAAGAATATTATTGGCTGATAAAATTACATTCTGAACAAAATAATCCTTATACCCCTTAAATCTTGCACCGTCAGGTACATTCTTAAGCGGAATTAGCTTGGTGTCATGTGTTTTGGGTTTTAGTTTGTTGCTATTGTCAGATTTCTTTTTATTGCGCTTCTCGGCATTTTTGCATATTTTACCACGGGATGAACTGTCATTCGATTTGGGAGGAGGAATGTTGGGTTTCTTCGGACGTTTTTCAAGTTCTGCTATACGATCTTTTAAATGACCTATTTCTGCTGTTAAATCACTATTGGTTCTAACTAATAATTCATTGTCATTAAGTGCCTGGATATACTGATCAACTACTTTGGTCTTATCCTTTTCTTCATAAAGTTTCTGTAGTTGCGGAGTCTTTGTCATTTAGTTTTTAGATTACTGTTTTGAATTTATAATAAAGCAATAGGTAAGAAATAGATTCAAAAATATATTATTCAAATCACCTAACATTCTTTTTCTTAAATTTCTTCTTAAATTTTAAACTGCCAACACTTTTTGAGCACTTACGTAGAACTTATAGTTTTGTATATTATTAGCAAAATAATATGAGATAAAACTTATAAAAATAATAATGATTTGTATGTCTAAATGAATATCCTTTACCGTATTTTCTAAGACTATCAAACCTAAAAGAGCTGTAAAGCTAAAACCACACATGGTTAAATTAATGTTTCTGTTAGATTCCAGGTCTTTTTCCTCTGAAGGAATAATTTGAAACATTATTTTTTGGTACTTACAAACGAGTATAATGCGAGAAATAAAAGGGATAAATAACCATAGTGAGCGTAACTTTTTAAGCATTTTCTAAACCTTTCTGCTTTTCATAAAAGGCTTAAAGTACGGTGCCAGTTTATGTAGTGAGGCTACCCACTAATTCAATATTATATCATAAATCTAAAAAATCGCTACTTTTCTATACCGCCCGAAAACGTAGCAATCCCCAGGATATATTTATTCAATAAAAATGAATATATATAATTTAGCTACCTTTAGAAATTATTCATTGTTATACATACTATAGTATTGCTTTGTTACCATACTATAGTATAATATCTATTATGAAAGAAAATAAAATACAATTTGAATGGAATGAAAAAAAGGATGATGAAAATCTTACCAAGCATGGTATTGATTTTTATACAGCACAATATGCTTTTAATGATTTAAACCGTATTATACTTGAAGATACAAAGCACAGTGAAAAAGAAGATAGGTTTTATTGTATAGGGAAGATTAATAATGATATTGTCACTGTAAGATTTACATATAGAAATAATAAAATAAGAATATTTGGAGCTGGCTATTGGAGAAAATGGAGGAAATTATATGAAAAAGAAAGATAAATACACTGAAGGCGATTCAATGGAAGGGGTAAAGATTATTAATGATTTTTTACCATCACCTGAAAACTTGATCTTCAAAGAAAAAACTTCAAAGGTAACTTTGAGTTTAACAGATGAAAGTATCATCTTTTTTAAAGAGCAAGCAAAAAAACACCATACTAAGTATCAAACTATGATACGTCATTTAGTTGATGAATATGCAAAGAAATATAATTAGATTGGAGGCTGAAATGCCTCCTGCGTCATTTTATAAATAAAAAATCATTCTATAGTCGGGTAGAGAAATTATTTGCAATGACTATCCATTAACTTATCTATTTTTGCATTAAGATCAATAGAATTCATTTTTTTAGCCTTTAAACGCTTTGGATGAATTTTTAAAACAAGAGACTCACCTGCGTATTCGCCATCAATAATAACTTCTTTTTCCCTACCTAAAACCCATGTAGGAACATTCATTTCTTTGACCTGAGCATACATTTTTCTGGCATAATCTTCTAATTCTCCGACGGTTTCAGATTTTTCTCCAAAAATAAATAATGCAGTAGGTGCTTTGCATTTATTGCATGGGAACATTTTACTTTCAACTACGCTTGTGGTAGATTGCATTTCATAAGGCTTCATGCTTTCCGACTTTGCAGTACCATATTGGATATTCATTTTTTCTTCCATGGCATTTACAATAGGCTGCAATAGTTCTTTTCTTCTCTCTGCCATAGGGTCGCTATCGTCACCAGATACATGAAAATTAATTTGAGATTGCCCTAAAGGTGTAGGAACTATCATGCATGTGCCAATTTCTCCTACATCTTCATGTCTAAAAATATATTCAATTTTGCCATCTGGATAATTCTTCTGCTCTGATTGTATATCTTTATTTATCATGTTATTCCTTATTTGTAATAATTTAAACAAAAAATAACATAATATTAGATAAAAGCAATTCCATCACATGACTATATGTTGTCTGGTGTAAATATTTATGATTATGGGATAGAAAAATCTTAAAACTTGATTGAATAGCAATAATCGATATTATTCTTCATATATATTATAAAGAATAATTATATATTTATATCGAGATATACACCGTAATGATAAGGGGCAATTATTTTATATACAAAACATCTTTTCTGCTGCTATAGTAAACCATTCCTTCGTATATCCGCAATTAGCTAAGACTTAATTGAGTTTAAGGGAATGTACCCCTATACTGCGTGTAAAAGATAAATTTAAAAGAAAAAACAATTTTTTTATTTCAATCATTGACATACTTTTTAAACACATGTAAAATATAACCATGTGCAATGTTGTATAATGTTATATTTTATATGGAGTTTATATGGATGATATTTTTTCTTTAACTGAAGTAGCAGATATGCTATCTGTATCTAAAGAAACCTTGCGTAGATGGGATAATAATGGAAAGCTAAAGGCTTATAGACATCCAATCAATAATTATAGAATATATAAAAAAGAACAATTAAAACAATTTGATGAATTAGGGTTTATTTTTAATAATTCACCTAAACACTATGAAAGACCTATCAAAAACTATACAGCAATTGAGTTATTTGCAGGATGTGGTGGTTTAGGGATAGGACTTGAACAAGCTGGTATTAATTGTAGTTTATTGAATGACAATGATAAATGGTGCTGTCAGACTTTGAGAAAAAATAGACCACACTGGAATGTAATCGAGGGTGATATTGGAGAAATAGACTTCTCATATTACAATAAAAAAGCAGATATTGTAACAGGAGGTTTTCCTTGTCAAGCATTTAGTTATGCTGGTAACAAGAAAGGTTTTTTAGATGCAAGAGGTAATTTATTTTATAAATATGCAGATGCCGTTAAATCTATTAGACCTAAAATTTTTTTAATTGAAAATGTCAAAGGTCTTTTAAAACATGACAATGGTAGAACTATAGAAACGATGTTGTCATTTATGAGAGATTTGGGGTATAGAGTCTTAGAACCTAAGTGTTTGAAAGCTTTATTCTATCGTGTTCCACAAAAAAGAGAAAGAACTATTATTGTAGGAATTAGAAATGATATCTCTATAGATTTTAATTATCCTGAACCACATAATAAAATTTATAACCTTAAAGATGCATTAAAAAAGAGTGAGTTATATACTTCAGATGTTGCTTATTCAGAAGGTACTAAGTATCCACAAAGGAAGAAAGAAATATTGGAATATGTACCACAAGGAGGGTATTGGAGAGATCTGCCATTAAAATTGCAGAAAGAATATATGAAAAAAAGCTATTATTTAGGTGGTGGCAAAACCGGAATGGCGAGAAGAATGAGTTGGAATGAGCCATCCTTGACATTAACCTGTAGTCCAGCTCAAAAACAGACAGAGAGATGTCATCCAGAAGAGACTAGACCTTTCACTGTAAGGGAATATGCAAGAATCCAAACATTTCCTGACAACTGGGTTTTTTGTGGTTCTATAAGTCAACAGTATAAGCAAATAGGCAATGCTGTTCCAGTTAATATGGCAACAGATCTTGGTTATTCACTTGTCGAATTCTTAAATGAATATTATCAGTCATCAACAAATACGATATCATAAATTTGTTCAGTAATTGTGCTAAGGTGAGGCTCTATTTCTGAAATTATTGTATCAATAATAATTTTTATATCCTCATTATTGCCTGTTTTTACTTCATTGATAACTTCAGGTAATGCTTTGTAAAGGTTAAAAAGATCATTCCCGTTGCCTGTTACAAGTTCATATACATTGTCCCCCCAAATTTTTTTAACAGCATCAATAGTGTTAAAATTCTTTTTTACCCATACTTCATTTCCCGATCTTTTAACAGTGCTAGCAATAATGTAGGCCCAATATGCAGTAGGTCTATTGGGCTGGCTTGTTATATCTTCTAGTTTATGTCTCACTGCATTTAATGCATCTGCACTGCATGTGTTATATTTATTCTTTAGTTCTATATAGATAGTTTCTTCGTCATTTACTAAGTCTACAGATTGACCTGTACCTAAATCTGTCCACCCATCAACTCCGCCTAATATTTTTTGATGGAACTCTCCCAATGTTTGTTCAACAGATTTATTCAACTGGCGATATATTTCTTGCTGTACCCAATCGTTCAAGCTTGTAACTTTTATATCAAATGCCATTTTAAATGGGTCAATTTTATTACTGAATAGTTTACTTTTAAAAATATCATTTTTCCCTATAGCATTTCTTGTTGAAGACAACAGATCATATGCTTTTTTATAAGAGTCAAAAACATGTTGTGTACAATTTCTGAAATGATCATCAGTTATAAAATTTACATAAGCCATTTAAACTCCTTTATATTCTTTGCGATAGTTTTTTATCTGAGTGTAAAAATTTTATATTGTTGTTAAAAGAATTACAATAATATAAGTTTATTAAATTAAAAGAATATGAAGTCTATTGTTCTTTTTTTATAAAGAGGCTCTTGAAACGGCATAAAATTCATACTGATATTTTAACCTAATCAAGGCTCAAACCCAAAATAGAAAAACTGAAATAATCCTAAATCAATCATTCTCAAAACTCATATTAACTGTTTATTTCAGTAATTTTATTCTATAATAATTTTAGAGAAAAACTCTCAGACAGAAAATAATGGTTCAGGGGAGGGTGTTAAATTTGCTCTCAAAATCTTCCTTTGTGAGAATCTATACCGCAATAAAACGCAACGATCCAAGAGACATGTTTTATTTTATATTTAACGAAACCGGTCTTTTTGCATTTAAGGATGAAATGGAAGGCAAGAGTAAGTCTCTTTTGGCATCTAACCTTAAGATAATAGATAAAGCAAAAACAACTGATGACGAATTTATAAAAATGCGAAATAGTGCAGCTGAATACTTGGAAGGCGTTCAGCTAGACTGGCTATGTGGTGATGATAAAAAATTTATAGATTTATCTGATAAGAAGTATCGGTATAAGCTTTAATCAGGGTAGAAAAAATTATTCTTTAATTGATGTATGAGATAATATCTTCATTGTCAATGATATTCAGATGGGAGGATTTTAGTAAAATATCGCTATCAAACTCAAATTTGATAATTTCTTTTTTAAGCTCGGCAGTTTTGCTATTATTTTCTCTGTTTGAGATATAAGTTCTGATTTCTTTTCTCATTTATGGATACTCCTGTATTATTGGGTAAATTTATGACAATATTATATATATAAGTGTGCGTAATATCTCATTAAAAACTTAAATATGTTCATAATTTTTACACTTAACATCTTAATCCTGTTTAGGGATGTAGTTAGTATATTTCACCTGTTGATAGATTTTTAATACTCTTTGTATATTCTTAGTATTTATAAAGATAGAAAGGCTGATAATAAAATATATATTTTTCTTGTAAATTAACTTGTAGAAATAACATATAAATGCATATTCAACTTTGTGACGGAGCGTTCTGTGATATATTCAAATCTCCCTATCCCCACCACATTTGTCCCAATATTGCAGAATCTCTGCCACACTTTAAAATCTGAATTATCAAAAAAGATCCTAGAGGAATTATGGTATCAGAAGAGAGTTTAATTTAGATTAACGCATTAAATAAATTTTATAAACTAGGTGATTTTAAAAAATTGCTGGTAGATGCTAACAGAGACAATCCTTATGTTTTTGATGTACTAAAAAAAATACTCAAAGGGGGAAGTTCCGTTGGTCTACTCACCTATATGGTTCAAACCCCTCAAAAGAAAAAAGTCGTTTACTGTACTCCAAAATCATTTTTATTAAGTTTGATTCTCTATATGGCTAAAATAAGTTGTAAGTATGCGTTATAAAAAGTAGAATTAAAGTTATTTTCATTTATCAACAGCTTGCCAATAAGTAAATGTTTCTATCTATACCCTAAGAAGGGGTGCAGATTCGAATAAAAAAATATAATTATGAATGATTTATCAACTATTGTTAATAGAATTTTAACATCCAACCTAAATGACAGCTCAGCAAAAGTTTATCTGTATCTTTACTGCAATGCTTCAGGAATTAACAAAAGTACCAGAATAACAAATGGTGAATTAACTAAAAACTTGCATATGAACATAAAAACAGTTCTTAGATCCCTGGCGCAACTTAGAGAATTTGGTTATCTTGAAGTGAATGGAATGACAAGCAACAGAGTAATTCATTGTGTAGATCCATATTTAATTAATACTAAAACCATTAAATCTAACCAGGATTTAAAGAAGAAGGCTGTATTAAATAAAAGTGCAATACAAAAGAAGATTCCTGATAACACAAAACTTGAAATGGATAAATGGTTTTTAGATTATCTTAATGATACTATTTTAAAAACAAGAACTGCTGAGATAGTCTTTTATTTAAAAAAGTGTAAAATAGAAACCTCTAAATCCACAAAAGCAATAATATTTAAGAACTCAGATCCAAGACTAATTCCTGATATAAATAAACTTCATTTCAAAAAACATATAATTATTAGAAGAGAAAAGATCCAAAGAGAATCCTTTATTGAAAAAAGAGCAGTGGAGTATGACAGATCACATCAAAGTCAGATTCGAAATGATCTAAAAGATTTTTATCTTCATAGAGAGCACAGAAGTAAATTTGCCGAATACCTTAACTGCTCTTATAATAGACTTTCGAAATATTCAATTGAATTTAAAAGGGCCTTTTTGTCCTGGATAGAACCCGAACTCTTTTAATAAGACAAGTAATGAATTCCTATAATGATAAATTGACATTTTATGTACAACCAGTAATTACTTCAGCTAACACTTTCCCCATAGTAACGGAGAGGGTATCAGCAGGTTTTCCATCTCCTGTAGATAACAATATAGATGAGGTACTAGATCTTAATCATCTTCTCATCAAGAATCCTCCTGCTACTTTCTTTGTCAGAGTAGATGGAGATTCTATGATCAATGCAGGTATTTATTCCGGAGATATTCTTATAGTGGATAAATCTCTTGATGCATCAAGTAATGATGTTGTTGTCGCTATTTTAAATGGCGAGTTTACGCTCAAACGATTAATTATAAAAAATGGGTACTATATCCTTCAACCTGAAAACCCTTTATATAAAGCAATCGTAATAGGTGAGGGAATG
>Ga0233431_1000985_pt1 | contig 54146 bp, 48 predicted proteins | sample SI_118_April2016_FD_179867 | JGI IMG/M metagenome (GOLD analysis project Ga0233431, IMG submission 179867) | Seawater microbial communities from Saanich Inlet, British Columbia, Canada - SI_118_April2016_200_MG | ecosystem: Environmental > Aquatic > Marine > Inlet | place: Canada: British...
AGGCCAGGGCGACAATGAGAATGACGACCAGGTAGAGGTAGCCCACTTCTCCGAACCAGCTTCTGAAGTTCTCTCGGCGTGGAATGTCCATAACGGCCATACTCCGGAAAGGGGGAATGCCGAAAACATACCGAACAGAGAGAAACAATGTCAAGAAAAAAACCTGAACCACGACTCCATCTATTTCTCCTGAAACGACGCTTTGATGCGTACCCAGGAGCGGCTCTCTACAGCGGTGACGTCCCGGCCACTATGAGACGGGCATCGACGAAATGCTCTGCGTAATCTATAATTTACAAAATGAGCGGGGTAATGATAAGAAGAATTGAGTGTCTTCTCTACGAACGAGGCCACGAATGACGCACGCCCTACACTATAAAAGAATGAACAACGGGCCGGCCCCCACCAGGGAGTCGGCCCGCTCTCGTTCTACTCCAGACGTGAAATGCTTACCTTTCAGCCTTTACAGCCCCCCAACTCCTCAAGGAGATAGCCGTTGATGCATTTCGATCGATCTTCATCGGACCTGCAACGGTGAAAATGGGGTCATTGGTTCCATCATTCGCCACCAGGTAGATGTAAAACTCCCCATCAAAAACCTTGCTTAGGGAGGCGAATCCCTGCCCCATCAGTTCCTTGCTGGGCTCCCCCCATACATAGAAAATGGTCTCTTCTGGAGAGTTCCCCTCGGAAAACAGGCCTGAACCAGCCGGATGGATGATATCTTTTTCGGCGGCGATTAGGAATTCGCTGGCGGGAAATTGGCCAAAACGCCAAAAAAAGAGGGCTACGAGACGATAAAAAATCTCGTAACCCTTTGTTTTATATGGTGAGCCCGCCGGGGTTCGAACCCGGGACCTACGGATTAAAAGTCCGTTGCTCTACCAACTGAGCTACAGGCTCACTCGCTTTTACTCTAATAACAGAAAGTTATTAAAAGTATACCTCTTAGGCCGAATCGTCAACACCGTCCCCTCTTCTTTTCACGGTCCATTTTCCGCCAGGTCCTTCCCTGGCGTTTTCCCATTGCCATCGACCAGAAAGCGTCCTATCGTTTGTGCTACCCGGAGAAACCATCCCCGCTTTCCCTTTTTCCTTGCCTTTTCCCCGGGTCAGCACCTCACTCACCCCCAAAAGAGGAGGACCGCTCCATGTTCCGCGACTCCTTCGACGGCAGCAATAAAAAGGTGTTCTGGCAGGAGATGTGGCGCCACGAATTTCTCGAAGCGCTCAAGGAGAGCCCGGTAGTCATCGTGCCGGTCGGGTCGGTCGAGCAGCACGGCCCCCACTGTCCCATGGACGTGGATATATCCGGACCGTTCTACATGGCTGTGGAAGTGGCCAAACGCATCGACGACTTCCCCGTCATCGTCACCCCTCCGGTCTGGTCCGGTTTTACCCACTACAACATGGGATTCCCCGGTACCATTAACCTGCGATTGGAGACCTTCCAGAACCTGCTGGCCGACATTCTGCGCAGCATCTATGCCAACGGCTTCAAGCGGATCGTCTGCCTCAACGGCCACGGCGGCAACTCGGCCCCCTCGCGGTCGGTTACCTGTCAGGTAGCCGAAGAGAATATCTTCACTCTGACCTTCGACTGGTGGGATGTGGTGAGTGAGGAACTTCCCGCCTGGAGCGCCACCGACGAAGGGGTGGGCCACGGAGGGGAATGGGAAACCTCTGTGCAGCTTCATCTGCGCGATTACCTCATCGACCGCAGTCGCATGTACAGAGACGACACCGGAACCCAACCTTTTTCCGACGATCTCCCCTTCGCCGGATTCCCCGAACGCCGGCGTGACACCCAAAACAATACCGGCATCATGGGTGACGCCTTTGCCGCCAGTGCAGAAAAAGGTGGGAAAGTCTTTGCTCTGGTCTGCAATCGGTTGGAAAAACTCGTCCGCGAATACCACGATTTACCCGTGCGGGAATACCTGGAATTCGGCAGTCATTGCCCCTAAGGCAGCGCTTGTCCCAAGTTTGGAAGCCATTTTCGTGAGAAATGTTTAAAAAATAGGAATGGAAATTATGGAAGATCATCTGCCCGTAATCGATCTGTCTATGGAAACCGACCGACACGTTTTCATCGCCCGCGGGACAGAAGAGGTGTATCAGGGACACCCCACTACAGTCCTGATGCCGGACGGCGAGACCATTTTCTGTGTCTGGACTTATGATCATGGAGGCGGTTGCGGCCCCATGGCGCGCAGCGACGATGCCGGGCGCACCTGGACCCGGATCGATGATCAGCTACCCGAGGGACTCCAACAGCACAGGAACTGCCCGAGCATCTATCGCATGATCGGTCCCGACGGTGTGGAACGGTTGTGGGTTTTTTCCGCCCAGCCGGACATGCCGCGTATCGTCAGCGAGGACGGCGGCGCGACCTGGCGCGAGATGCCCCCACTGGGGTTGCCCTGTGTCATGACCTTCAGCAGCGTGGTCCAGCTCAAAAACGGCAACTACCTGGGGATGTATCACAGGCGGATGGACGCCGTTACCGGAGAATCGGATCGGTCGGTGCCGCTAAACGTAGTACAGGTAGAAACAGCCGACGGCGGCCTTACCTGGTCCGCCCCACGCGCGGTGGCTGCCGTGGACGGAAAAATGCCCTGCGAACCGTATGTATTCCGCTCTCCTGCCGGAGACGAACTGTGTTGCCTCATGCGCGAGAACACCCATACGGGAAACAGTTTGCAGATGTTCAGCCAGGATGAAGGAGAGACGTGGAGCATACCCCAGGACACCTGCCTGGGGCTGACCGGCGATAGACATCAGGGAGTCTATACAGAGGATGGGCGCCTGGTCATCGCATTCCGCGATCAAGAGCTGGAAAGTCCGACCCGAGGGCATTTCGTGGCCTGGGTGGGCACCTACGACGATATCAAGTCGGGGACTCCCGGTCAGTATCGGATAAAGCTTTTGCACAGCTATGCCGGAAGTGACTGCGGTTACCCGGGTGTGGAGCGCCTCCCGGACGGGGCGATTCTCGCCACCACGTATATCAAATACGAGGAGGGAGAGGCAAAGCACTCTGTGGTCAGCGTGCGCTTTGAAATGAAGGAAGTCGATAGGAGGCTGAAGGCTTAAAAGAGGGCGATATCGGCCAACAAAAAATGTCCGGATGTTCCCGGGTCCCCTTGGGTAGCCCGTCGAACGTCCGGACATCTGAAAATCTAAACCCCGGAAAGCTCCGACTTCCTACCCAACCCTGTACTTCTCCACCGCCTCCATATCCAGTTCCACGCCCAACCCCGGCGCTTCCGGGACCTCCACAAAACCGTCCCGAGGTAGCAGCGCTCCCCCGATCAGGTCGTTCTCGCGCGTGAAGTGCAGGACATCCGAAGGGATCGTGGCGTTGCGCACTACCGCATGCACATGGGTGCCGTAAGCACCCGATACCCCCAACCCGAGACCGACCACCTGCAGCCAGACCGGCATACCCGCCGCTTCGGCCATACCGGCGTTGATCAGCGTCGTCTCGACGCTGCCCCCGGTATTGAACATATCGGCGGCCTCGGCGCGGATGGCGCTCATGATCGCCTTGCTGTCGTACAGATGCGGAACCAGAGGGATGGGTGTCTGGCGGCGGAAATCGCGGTACTGATGCCAGCCGGGTAAGTACTGGAATGGATCCTCGAATGCCTGGATATTGTATTTTTCCAGCTGACGGGCCAGCTTCAGACTGGTGTGCAGATCCCCGAATGTAAAATTCGGATCGACGATGATCCCATAATCCGGGCCGGCCGCCTTGGTCATGAGCTCGACCGTTTCGACGATATTCCAGGGGCGGGCCTTGAGCTTGTGGGTTTTGTACCCCTGCTTTGCCCCTTCCTCGGCCATGGCCGCGAACTCCTCCGCCTCCAGCGGAGGCGACCAGTAACCGACCGGCACCTTGTCCCAGTGCTTCGTCCCCATAAGCCGATAGGCGGGCAACCCGAGCGCCTTGCCGACAATGTCGAACATGGCCATGGCGAACGCCCCTCCCAGGCTCGTCAGATTCAGGCTCAATGGCTCCACCCCGACCCACTGCTCCTCAATCCCCTCGAAGAGTTCGCCGCGTCCTCCCTCGCCAATCCCCACGATCCCCTCATCCGTGTGGACCTTGAGGATGCCGATCGGCCGCTCCCGATAGTCACCGGGACGACTTTTCTCGATGGAGGGAATATGGGGAACCGCTGTGATAAACTTTTCGATATGGGTTACTTTCATGATTCCTCAGCCAAGAGTTTTTCGCAGCCACTGCAATTTGCGCTGCTGATGCAGGCTGCCTCCACCTTCGTGTTTGTTGAAAGGATACACCTCGATCTTCCTGTCCACTTCTTCCGGCAGATGGTTGTAAGAGGCAAAAACTGTCGATGGCGGACAGATATCATCGCACAACCCCACCGAGTAGTAGGCAGAACGGACCTTTGTCCGGGTGACCAGGTTCATGTTGTCGAAATAGGACAGGGTCGTGAATGCCCGCTCGATCTCCTGTGGAAAGCGCTTCATGAATTCGGTTATCTCTTCGTACGGCCCCACGGCGATATTGACCGACCGCCTGAAGTGCGACAGCCAGGGGACATCCGGGGCCATGACCGCTACCCGGTCCGACAGGCCGGCACAGGCGAGGGTCAGCGCCCCCCCCTGGCTCCCCCCGATCGCGGCGATGCGCCCCCCATCAACCTCCGAGCGACCAGCCACAACTTCCACCGCGCGAACAGTATCCAGATAGAATTGGCGGTAGTAGTACTCGCTCTTGTCCAGGACGCCGTGGGTGATGAACCCACGCTGGCCTCCGTGGGAGGTATCGAGCCGCATCCCGGTATTCCCCCCCTGGCCACGCGAGTCCATGATAAAGGCGCAAAAGCCGTTGAGCACGTGCGGTGCCAGAGCGTGGGGATACTCCCGCCCTCCGGAATAGCCGATGAACTGGACCACCGTGGGCAGTGGCTCCTTTACCTCCCTGGGCGTAAGAAACCAGCCGCAGACCCGCACGCCATCGGCTCCGTCAAAGGCGACGTCGTACACCCGAGCCAACGGCAAAAAACCTTCGACTTCGGTAAACTCCGCATTCAAGCCGATCTCCTCAGAGGCGGACAAGCTATCGTCCCAGAACTGGTTAAAGTCTTCCTGCAGAGTAAGATCGGGCTTGTAATCCACGAGTTTCTCATACGGCCAATCAATACTGGGCATTTCCCTTTCCTTTCAGATTTTTCGTCCAAAAAATCTGGATCATTTCTCATCCTTCCCCAGCTCCACCCATTATTTGAACCTATCTGTAAATTTTATCAACTGTGCAAAACCAGCCATTCTTCCGGGATCTGGATGCCAAACCCGGGTCCCGGGGGCAATCCGAGTTTACCGTCAACCGGCATCGGCGTCCCCGGCGTCGTCCGGTAACACTTCTGTCCCGATTCGTAAGGGGACCCCAGATAGGCTTCCTCCAGGGGGACCCCCGGATCGGAAAACTGAATCATCTCGATCAACGTTGCATTGGCAGTGGCGAAGGTCCAGTGTTGCCCGTAGAGATCGTTGGCGCCTGTGTGCAGACAGATCGGCAGACCGGCGGCATCCGCTGCCTGAGCCAGCTTCATCGCCTCGGTGAATCCCCCGATCCAGCGGATATCCGCCTGGACCAGGTCTATCAGCCTCTCCTCGATCGCCCGTATCCCCGGCCAGCGCGTTGCCCAATGTTCCCCCGTGGCGATCGTCTGCCAGGGGAGCCGCTGCCTGAGGGCGCGCTGGCCGGACAGATCGTGCGGCATCAACATCTCTTCCATCCAGCGCATGCGGTAGGGGCGCAGCGCCTCGCAGATCTTTACGGCGTAATCGACATCGTAGGCCATCCAGCAGTCGAGCATCAAATCGGCGTCGGGGCCGATCTGCTCCCGCGTTTTCGCGATCAACTCCGCCGTACCGTCGATCCCCTTCTGCCCGTCGAACACCCCGTAAGGGCGGGCCAGCTTGAACTTCCGGAATCCCAGTTCCAACCCCCAGTCCACATCGTTGCCCGTCAAATAGACCTCCACTTCCCGCCGCTGAGGTCCTCCAGCCAGTCGGTACACCGGTTGATCTACCAGTTTTCCCCACAAATCCCAGAGCGCCAGATCGACCCCGGCCACCGCCCTGGCGGTCAATCCCTCGTTCCCGAAGGAGATCGTCCCTCGCCACATCAGGTCGTTGCACAGATCGATCGCCCCCACCTCCTGACCGATGATGAGCGGCGCCAGGCATTCCCGCACCAGAATGGCGGCCACGTGCCCGGTGTCGGTGCTGCCCAGCCCATACGTCCCATCCTCAGCCGTCACCTTGATCCAGACCAATCCTCCGGGCTCCCGCCGGTGGATCGGAGGATCGAATTTGGACATGGGCGTCGCCTGGCGGAAGGTCTTGCCCCAGGAATCGCGCCAGGGTTTCGTCCCGGATTCCGTCGGAGGAGGAGGTTTCAAATCATAGACTTCGACATTCGCTATCTTTATGGCGCACATAATATTAACGCATCCCATTTAAGAAAATAAATAAATCTTTATTTCCATAGATCCGATCTGCCGGAACGCCCTGTTTCTGCTCATCTTTCCTGCCAACGCTCCCGCACCGGGTGTCCCTGCGCCCGGGCGAACAAATCCGCCCATTCCGCCGAACCGTCATCCGGCCACGGTTCCAACCGCACTCCCTCGACATACGCCGGTCCGTGTCCCGCTCCGAAATACCCGTACCCCTGGCTGGTGTAGGCCATGTGCACGCAGCTGCCGTCGGGATAGACGATACTGTTGATGATCCGCGGCTTGGGCCGGTCGTAGAGTTCGTTCTTTTCGCGGCAAGCCTGTATCTTATCCTCCGGCACCTTGAATTCGGCCACCGCCTCCTCGTCCACCTCGACCCCCAACCCCGGTCCATCCGGCACCTTGTGGTATCCACCGATCACTTCAATCGGCGTTTTGATCAGCTGATTGCTGAAGAGATTGACGCAGGTAATCGTCGGCCAGGTGGCATGCGTCAGCACCGCGCCCAAATGGGCCGCCCAGGTAGTGGTCAGTCCATTGCCCACAAGCTGTAGCCAGAACGGAAGCTGTGCTTCGGCGCTGAGGATTCCCTGGCGCAGCACCTGTGACTTCCCCGCGCAGACAACGTACCCGTCGCACACCCCTTCCCGCACGTTGGTGATGTAAGGGGGAGAGCCGAAATGCATGGCGATCGGCCTGTTGATCGACGCTCGTATCTGCTTGTTGCCGAGGACGTCCCCCTGGGGGATGGGACTCTCAAACATGGCCACGTTTGCGTATTTCTCCAACTTCTTGATGACCGGGATGGCCGATGCCGCGTTCTGCCAGGTGCTGTTGGCATCCAAATCGAGCTTGAAGTGCGGCGGCACCACCTTGGAAATGGCGTCGACCTGAGCGACGATGTCCCACCAGGGCCGGGGCTTGAGCTTGATACTGGTGTAACCCGCAGCTACGGCATCCTGCGCCTCCGCCGCCCAGTCCCCGGGTGAAGCGTCGATCGACCACCAGGAGATCGGCGCCCAGTCGCGCACCTTGCTACCCAGGAGTTCGTAGACCGGCGCTCCCAGCCCCTTGCCGACCACGTCGAACAGGGCCATCTGCAGCCCGGCGCCCAGCGAGTCGTCGTTCATCCACTTGGCCGGGCTCTCCCCCATAACCTTTTCCACTGATGCGTCGGTCACTCTTGCCCAGGTGTAGTGAATGACCGTCTCCCCCCATCCCACGTGCCCGGAATCGGTGGTGACCTTGCACAGCTCCAAAATCGCCCAATTGTAAACCTCCCTCGCCGTTATCTTCTGCTGGCGCGGGGTAAAGGGCACGTCGACGACGATGCGCTCCACATCTACGACTTTCATCGCACTGTCTCCAGGTATAAAGGTTTACAGGGTCAGCGGGGGTATGCGCATTACTCTTTCCCCGCCATCCAGGGAAGTGGTTGGTAATCCAGACCGAATGCCGATGCGATGCTCCGATGGGTAAGCCCGCCTGCGACGATATTGAGCCCCCCAGCCAGCCCAACATCCGCCCGACAGGCCGCTTCCCAGCTACTATCCGCCAGTTTCTTGACATAGGGAAACGTGGCGTTTGTCAGGGCGATTGTCGAAGTCCGGGGCACCGCTCCGGGCATGTTGGCCACCCCGTAGTGGATGATCCCTTCCACTTCGTAGATCGGATCGTGGTGCGTCGTCGGCCGCACCGTCTCCACGCACCCCCCCTGATCGACGGCCACATCGACGATCACCGACCCCTTTTTCATCATTTTCAGCATCTCCCGGGTGACCAGCTTGGGCGCCCTGGCCCCGGGAACCAGCACCGCCCCGATCAGCAGATCGGCGGAGCTGACCAGCTTTTCCAGATTGTAGGAGTTGGACATCAGGGTCTGCACGTTGGGCGGCATGATATGCTCGAGATAACGCATGAGCGCCAGATTGACGTCCAGCAGATGGACGCTCGCCCCCATGCCGGCAGCCACCTTGGCCGCGCTCTGCCCGACGATTCCGCCACCGAGGATGACCACGTCCGCAGAGGCGACCCCGGCCAGCCCGGCCAGCAGCACCCCTCTTCCCCCCTGGGGTGCCTCCAGGTATTTTGCCCCCTGCTGGACCGCCATGCGCCCGGCGATCTCGCTCATCGGGATCAGCAGCGGCAGCGACCCGTCGGGCGCCTGCACTGTCTCGTAGGCGACGGCGACGGCTCCGGTTTCCATAAAGCCCCGGGTCAATTCCTCACTGGCGGCAAAGTGGAAGTAGGTAAAAATCAGCTGACCTTGGCGGATCATTTCGAGTTCGCTGGCCAGGGGTTCTTTGACCTTGACGATCATCTCCGCCCGGGCGAAGATCTCCTCGGGGGTTTCCACCATTTCCGCCCCAACATCGATGTATTCCTCATCTACAGCTCCCGCCCCTTCTCCTCCCCCGCTCTGGACCAACACCTGATGTCCGGCCCGGACCAGGGCCTGAGTTCCGACCGGCAACAGCGCCACGCGCTGCTCGTCTTCTTTGATCTCTTTGGGTATGCCAATGATCATGGGATTTCAACCCTCCTTTCGAGGATCTCCCTTTATTGCGAAGGCCCAGACCATGGATGTGAAAACCACTTTCCCACGCTTAGCGGGTAGTCTGATAATAACGCTCGAACGGCCGTTTCTCCAATCCCGGAAGATTCAATTCCACCCCCAGACCCGGCCCTGTCGGGCGGCTAATATAGCCGTTTTCGCTCTTGATCACTTCGGGGTTCAGGAGCAATTCTTCGGCCAATCTCTCTTCGGCTTCGTTGCCCACCGTCTCGAAGATGTGGCCGTTGCGGATGAAAGCCATCGCCTGTAACCCCTGGGCAACCGACAGCGGCCCGTTCGGGTTGTGGGGAGCCATGGCCACGTTGTTCATGGCCGCGATCCCGGCCAGCTCCCTGAACTGGCCGAAGCCGCCGCTGTTGCCCAGGTCCGGCTGGAAGATATCCACCGCCTGCTCGGTCACCATGCTCAACATGTTGCGGTCGTAGACGGTGGCGGTGCGCTCCCCGGCGGCGATCTTCGGTCCTCCGCAGGCGTAGGACGCCTCCCTGAGTTCTTTCAATCCCCGGATATCCTCCGGAGGCAGGGGTTCTTCAATGAGGTCGGCCAGACCGCGCAAGCCGTGGACCAGACGCACGGCGGTGGCCCCGCTCAGGCGGGCGTGGCAGTCGACCCAGATTTCCACGCGATTCCCATGAGTCTCTCTGGCCTTCGCAAAAAACGAGATCACCTCCTCGATGATCCTCGGATCGATCCACTGATGCTCGTTGTGGCTGCCGTCGACCTTCCCCTTGGTGCCCGAATAGGCCGCCCCTCCAAGCCGGTACTCCGTCCCGTCCTGCGACACCCGCTGCACCTGACCGTAGTACACCGGAAGAGTGGTCTTCACCACCCTGTATCCCCGATCGAGCGCACCCCCGATATTGTCGGCAAACTCCTCCGGACTGCTGCCCCCGGGCACGTGACAGTAAACCGGGATCTTCTCGAACGTCGGCCCGCCGAACAGCTCGTAAATCGGCTTGCCCACCTCTTTCCCTTTGATGTCCCACATGGCCATCTCGATGGCGCTGATGGCCGACACCGCTACCGTGCCAATGGTCCACTGGTTGTCGCGATACATCCGCTCGAAATGAAGGGCCGGCTGGCGCGGATCTTTGCCGATCAGGCCGATGTTGTCGGTGAGATTGCGGATTCCCTGCAAAGTAGCGTCGTCGAACCGCTTGGTCACGACTTCGGAGATCCCCGTAATCCCCGCATCGGTGTGGATTTGGGTGATGATCAGGTTTCTGAAATTGGCGTCTACCAGCCGCGCATCGATGGCGGTTATCTTCATTTAATCGCTCTCAATCTATTATTTTTATTACGCTTAAAAATACCAATATAGGACTATCCAGATGCGCGCGGCCGATCCATTTCGGCCCTTCCCGCAGCCAACCCCTGCCTATAATTTTTCGTCGGTCGATTCGGAACCTTCTCCCGAATCCCGATTCTCCGGATTCAGGCAATATCCACTGGCCGACCCTCCCGAGCCGAGGTATAGATGCTTTCCAACAGGGCGACCGTCCGCCTTCCCTCTCGCCCATCCACCCGCAGAGCCCCACCTTTTTCCACGGCCTGCACCATGTCTTCCATTGCGCTGTGGATAGAGTTCTCCACCTCCCCTAACTTCTCCTCAAGCCCCTCGCCAAACAGCTTCCAGGAGCCGTCCAGAGCAGCTTCGATCAGGATGCCCCCTTCGGTGCCGTGTACCTCTCCGCCGAAATAGGCGCTGCCGGGAAAGGTAGTCGTTCCCAGGATTGTCCCCCTGGCCCCGCTGGCGAAGTTGATGATCGCCATGCCGATATCTTCGGTTTCAATTTCGTGGTTCACGATCGCCGTTTCGGCGTACACGCGCACCGGCTCCCCCATCAACCAGAGCAGCAGGTCGAGAAGATGGGAGCCCTGATTGGCCAGCGATCCCCCGCCATCCATCGCCCAGGTCCCGCGCCACCCATCGTTGTGCTCGAAGTACTCCTGCGAGCGGAACCACTTGAAGCGGACTTCTCCCAGGATCGGCCTTCCCAGCCAACCTCGCTTCATCGCTTCTGCAGCTCTCACGTTGTTGTCCACGTAGCGACTCTGGTAGTCGACCCCAACCAGCACTCCTGCCTCATCGGCTGCGGCTATCAGCCGGTCGCAGGCCGCAGTCGTCACATCCATCGGCTTGGTCGTCAGCACGTGCTTCCCCGCTCGTGCAGCCTGGACGCCGACCTCGGCGTGGAGGCCGCTCGGAGTCATCACCATCACCACATCGACGTCCGACCTGCCCAGGGCATCCTCCACCCGGGCGGACCAGTCGCACTCAAATTCCTCTCCCACCTCCCGGGCCAGATCCTCCTTGATATCGACCACCATCTTCAATTCGGCGCCCGGGGTCTCCCCCTTTATCTGTCGGGCGCGGCTGCGCCCCATGCCCAGACCTACAACGGCAAAACCGACCATCGGCACCTATCTCCTTTTCGGATTATCCAGTGCATCTATCACGGGGAGGCGCCAGAGCCTGTTCCGGCACCCTTGCCGAAGCAAGGCTCTGACCTTTATCCCCCGTATTTTTTCTTCCACCCCGCCGCACTCCCTCTCTTTTTCCGAGGGTAGACCGGCGCTTAACGCCCTTTCAGAAACTGCTCGATATACTCCTTCGAACGCAGGAGCCCCTCCTGCTGGAGTTCCGGCGTCTGCCAGTAGTAGTGGTCTTCCAACTCCACACTCAGGACTCCGTCGTAACCCACATCCTCCAGACGATGGATGATGAAATTCCAATCCACCTCTCCATCTCCGGGGATCGTATAGCGCCACCACCCCTCGCCACAGACGTAGGTCCGGTCGTAGCTCTCACCCGCGATGCCCGATTCGTAGAGCTTCTCCGGTATGATCTCGGTATCCTTCAGATGCACGTGCCTGACGCGATCCCCGAATTCGCACAGGACCCGCTGGTAGTCGATCTGCATCCGGGCGAAGTGGGAGGGATCGTAACAGATCCCCAGATTCGGGGAGGGAATCGCCGCGAAAATCCGCCGCAAACTCTCGGGAGAGCAGCCCAGATTGCCGTAGTAAGGAGCTCCACCGGGCCAGGGTTCAATGGCGATCTGCAGGCCGACCTTTTCGGCGTGGGCGACCACCTTGGGATAGACCTTTTTGAAGATCTCGAAGGTCTCGGCCCGAGGCTGAGTCGGATCGCCGGGCGAAAGCAGCGTGAAATAGGTGTGTCCTCCATTCCGGGCGGTCGCTGTCAGACTCTTTTTGAGTTCGCTGAGTGCCTTGCGCCTTTGAGCCGCATCCCGACCCAAAAGTCCCCCGGCCGGGGCGTCGCAACTGCCAATGGCCAGGTCGTTTTTTGCACACGTTTTGGCGATCTCTCGCGTCAGAGGCGGGGTATCGACTGCCTCGAAGCCGTTCTCCGCCAGCCAGGCGGCGTATTTCTCAAAGCCGACTTCGCGAGAGAATGGAGGAAGCCTGGTTCCGATTTTCATTTTCTTCCTTTCTGCTTGCACATCTGGGTTGATGAACTGATTTTTCTGCCCGAATTTTTTATGGCAGAATTGCGATCAGAATCCAGCAAGTCAATTCAGGTGTTTGCGTAAATTCAAAGGCTCAAATTTCCTCTGACAGATTTCTGAATTCCGCGCTGAAATCCCATTACCGCAGACGCTATGCTTCGTTGGCGAGGATGCCGTCGCGAATTTAGGAAGCCGCCTGTGGAGATATGGGAGCCGTTCCCCCTCCTCTTTCCAACTCTTCCCTTGCGAGCAATCCCTCGGGGTTTACCCACTGGGTGACGGCCAGGGAGATAAGTGCCAGGACGGCGCCGCTGAAAAAGATGATCTGGTAGCCGAAGAAGTGCCAGATCACCCCCCCGACCAGCGGAGCGGCCACCGAGGAGACGTGGTTCATGGTCACTCCCATGGCCAGAGTCGGCTTGAGGTCCTCCTCAGGAGCGATTTTGTTGACATAGGTAGTCAGGGCGATACCCCCGAAAAAGATCATGTTGTCGATGCAGAAGAGGACGTAGAGGGTAGTCCGATGCTGGACCGTGGCATACCCCAGGAAGACGATAGCCAGGCCGATGTAGCTCAGGCTGAGCATGCGGCGCTCCCCGTAGCGATCGACCAGACGCCCCATCAGCGGTCCCGTCAGGAAGATGAAGACCTGGTTGATCATCGCCAGTTTCATGGCCGTGCCGACCGGCATGCCGTGCACCTTTACCAGGGCGAAAAAGGCGAAGGTGATGAACATTTGCTTGCGGCACCCCTGAAGGAACTGCAGGGCGTAGAAGATGGAATAGCGGCGTTTTATCACCAACCCCTTTTCGCGAAAGGTCGGTTTTTTCCTCTGGGTAAAGAACAGGGCGACTCCCCCCAGAATGGTGGCCAGACCGGCCAGCACAAAAAGCCCTTCGTAATTGAGCAGAGGAAAAAGGGCCATACACGCGCCGATAGCCAGCAACCAGGCGATGCTGTGCACGCTGCGCAGTTGCCCCAACCATTTCCCCTTTTCTCCCGCCGGCGAAAAGGTCAGCCCCATCGTATTTTCCAGGGGGGCCCAGCAGTGGAAACCGAGACTCCAGATGAGAGAAAAGAAGGCGAGCATATAGATCGACGACAGCTTGGCGTAGGCCATGATCCCCAACCCCATGACGATCAGGGCCGCTCCCCCCACGAGGGGAGGAGCGATATGGATCACCAGGGCGATGAAGAGAGCGTTGAGGAAGCCTGGCACTTCCCGCAGCGCTTCCACCGACCCCAATTCATGGGGTTCGATCTGCAATCGCTCGACGATGAAGTTGTTGTACAGAGTCATCTGCACCCCGAAGAAGATGCCCACCGAAAAGGCGGCCACCGCCAGCAGGGTGAAATTGCGGTTCCACTCAGAAAAGGGATTCCCGAACGCCTTCAAATTCCGCTCCGTTTATCTCACTGAAAATTTCAGTTTTTTCGTCAGTTTTTTGACGGGGTCGCCCCCCGAATTCTCTTCCGTGGAACAGTACCTAAAGCTCTGCCGTTGGGCCTGTCAAGCACTCCTGCTCCCTACCGGGCACTTTTTCAGCTAAATTGAATCCGCGAGGGCAAAAGAGACGACCCAAATGCCCTACAGGCACACCGCGATCTGTAGCCCCCCTCACAGTGATGCTGAGTTCAATAGGTCTCTTATATTAGGGGAAAGCGGTGGAATAGCGGAGAGTTTTACCAGTAGAAGAGGTAGTTGGCGGTCATGCCCGTAAAACCGTCGATGACGATCCACACCCCCCCGGCCACGTAGTGCCCCAGGATCAGCCCCAGAAAGAAGGGGCGAGTTCTCCGATACAGGGTTACCCCGCCGTAGCGCAGAACCACCGTCTTGACCAGCCAGGCCAGAAAGATGCTCGGCATCAGATGATGGGTAGTCCAGATGGCACTCACCGGGAAGGCGATCGGGTGGATCGGCCACCAGATGAAGCGCTGCGAGGCGAACATCAGCCCCCCCTGCACCAGGGCACCCATACTCGCCACTCCGAAAAACGCCGAACTGGGCGCGGCCGGATTCGTCAGATGATAGGCGGCAAAGTTGTACGGGGTAGTGGCGGCGGACGGACCGAAAAACCAGAAGCTGAGGTTCAGCGCTCCGTGCGCATAGCCGATCTTCAGCACCGTCCAGATCGCTCCGGAAGTAGCCGCTCCGGCGGCCAGGAAGATGGCGAAGAAGAGCCGTTTGCGGTTCTCGATCAGGTAGTTTTCTGCCAACCGCAGCCCGTGGATCACCGCCGCCATCAGCGTCACCCGCATCTCTCCCGCCCAGGTGTTGCCAATCCCCAGGGCGCCGATGTTGGTCGGCCCCAGGTTGGTTCCCCCAAAAGCTCCGATCATGACGTCGCTGGCCATCATCGAGGGACGGGTTACCGCCAACCCCCCTTCCGCCACGATCCGGGTAATCCCGAACAACAGGGCGAAAGTCACCAGCATCATACAGGGCACGAGCCACCAGCTCATCCCGGCCATGTATAGCCAGACCATGATCACCACCGTGCACCCCAGCAGCAGCAGGAAGGTCTGGCGATAAGACAGGATCTCTTGCGAATCGTCTACTGCAGATGCGTTGTTTAAAACTTTGGTGACGATTTCGCGCAGATGGCGGCGGGAAGTCCAGGTCAACCCCGCCACGAGCGCCATCATCGCCCCAAACCCCTGGTATACCAGATTGGAAGACCCCAGAGCACTGCCCATCACCTGCTCGGTGCCGGAAATGCCGTAGTGGAGCAGCACGGCGTGCTCCATGGAGGTGAGCAGCCCCAGAAACCAGAGGCTGAAACCGAGCTTGGTGCTCAGCAGATAGCCGAATCCCACCACCGCATAACTGAGGGAAAGGCGCAGACGGAATTTGTTGTTCCAGAAGAAGTAGTACTGGGAGATCGGCATCCCTTCGGGAATGAAGGGAAAGTAGTTGTGGAGTGCCCGCTGGCTGTAGAGCAGGACGGGAACAAGGATGCCGATCCACACGGCTGGTGTTTTGAAAAAATCCCCCACCAACCCCGTCTGTGATTCATCCTTTTCCCCGATCATCGATATGGGGACCTGGACCAGCGGGAAGGTGAGTCGCTCGCTGTTGATCCACTGCTTGCGGACCAGGATCATCATCCCGGTCATCGCCCCAAACGTCGCCAGCAGCAGCGGGCTCCAGGCCAGCAGCGGCCCCAGCCAGGCATCCCACGGCAGCGGCATGTCTGCGGGTAGACCTTCGTAGAACCACTTGATCGCCTGGTCATCGGTCACCCGGAACCAGGAACCGACAAACGGCAGGACCCGTTCCCCCCATTCATTTTCGGGAGTGGCGTAGTAGGTGCCGGCGGAGATATGGGGCAGCAAGCGGCAGACCAGACCTGTGGTCGGCAGGGTGCAGGCGACCGCCCCCATCACGTACACCGTTACCAGTTCGACCTGATCGAAACGCCAGCCGCGGTGCAACAGCCCCAGGAGCGGATTAATGAGGAGGATGAACAGAAAAAAAAGAAAAACCGCTGCCGGTGTGCTGTAGTCCAGATGCAGCGGGGACCCGGAGATGATCAGGTTTTCAAAGGGGGCGCCGATTCCCAGCAAAACGGCGACGATGGACCCGGCCAGTAGGGCGCGAAGGGTAATTCTCGAATGGGGTCTGGAATCCTCTCCGCTTTTCTCGATTAAAGGCACTACACCTCCCACAGAGGACTCGAATCCGGAAGCTTCCGAATCGCCGATTGCTTCATCAGAAACCGTATAACCCGCCTCCCAAGGTAAGCTTATGATACGCCTCCCCCCTCCCCGGGTCAAGCGCCCTCCATCCCTTCCTTGACACCTCTTTCCCTCCCCTTTTACTTGCTTACTGCCAACTCCTCCCCCTCCTCTCAGCGGAGTAGTGACTTGAATCTCGATCGCTCCTTTTCCCTCTTCCAAGACCCTCCCCGCGAATTCGGCCCCATACCCTTCTGGTTCTGGAACGACGATCTGGATGAAGAAGAGCTCATACGCCAGCTCCACGCCTTCCACCAGGCCGGTTTTGGAGGCGTGCTGCCCCACGCCCGCGTCGGCCTCTCTCGACGAATCGGCTATCTGACCGACGAATACTTCCGCCTCATGCGCAGAGTGATCGAAGAGGCCAAACGCCTCGAAATGAAGGTCATCCTCTACGACGAAGCCTCTTATCCCTCCGGTTCCGCCCGGGGCGAAGTAGTGGCCACCAATCCGGATTTCGCCAGTCAGGCGATTGGCCTCTGGGAAAAAGAGGTCGAAGGCCCTTTCTCCGGCTTCTGGCGACCCAATACAGGAAGGGCCTTGCTCGATAAGCACGTCTGCACCCTGCTGGGACGACTTGACGACCAGGGCCGCGTCGATCCCGATTCTGTGCAGCTGCTCGAAGCCCAACCCAACACCATCTTCCGTATCGAAGTATCCGCCGGCCACTGGAAGGGGATGAGTGTGTGGAACACCCACAGCGGCGGACACATCCGGGGCGCCTTCCCCGAAGAGGAGAGCGGCCACGCCACCGCGCCCCCGGCCGGGGATATCCTCAACCCCGAAGCGGTCGCCTGTTTCCTGCGCCTGACTCACGACCGCTATTTCCATCATCTCGGAGAATTTTTCGGCGACCCGATCATCGCCCTCTTCACCGACGAACCGGGCGTTTTCGGCAAAAGCCCCCAGAGGCCCAGGGCGGCCAAACCGTTCACTCCTGGCTTCGTCGAATGGCTCCAATCCCTGTGGGCCACCGACCCTCGCCCCTGGCTTCCCGCTCTCTGGGTCGACTACGGTCCCGGGACCGAGGAATTCCGCCAGCGGTATGCCCAGGCCGTCGAGACTCGCCTACACCAGGTGTTCTACGCCGCTCAGTCCCGCTGGTGCGCCGATCACGGTATCGCCCTCACCGGCCATCCGGCGGGTAGTGACGAACTGAGCGCCCTCCGTTTCTTCCAGCTCCCGGGTCAGGATATGGTCTGGCGCTACGTCGAACCGGGGCAACCGAGCGCTATCGAAGGACATCACAGCATTGCCCCCAAAGCCGCCACCAGCGCCGCCAGAGTCAACCGCTCCCGACGCGTGCTCACCGAAGTCTGCGGCGCCTACGGCTGGCAACTCACCCTCGACGAGATCAAGTGGCTCTTCGACTGGCATCTGGTCAGAGGCAACAACCTTATCAACCCGCACGCCGTCTTCTACTCCATCCGCGATCGGCGTGCCTGGGAAAGCGAACCGGACCTGGGCGTCCACAACGTCTTCTGGCCCTACTTTCAACGCCTGGCCACTTACGCCAGGCGAATCAGCTGGCTCCTGACCGACGGAGAACAGATTTGCGACCTGGCCGTTCTGGGCGACGGCAACGCGCTTCCCTGGCAGGCGGCCAAACAGCTCTATCAGCACCAGATCGACTTTCTCTACATCGATGATTTGGCCGTATCGGGCGGGGTTGTTGAAGCCGGCCTCCTTGCCATCGGCACTCAGAAATATCGAACGGTCGTTATCGACGGCGATCCCCTGCTGAGCGAAGAGACCCGGAAGAAATTGGCCGCTTTTGAAGCTTCGGGTGGGCAGTTCCTGACCTTCTCCGAGGATATGGACCTTCCCGCCCACCTCGACTCTCTTTCTTCCAGAGATGTGTATCTGGCCCCGGCCCATTCCGATCTGCGCTTCATCCACTACCGCAAGGAAGGCCTGGATTTCTACCTTCTGGTCAACGAAGGGGAAGGGACAGTTTCCGGGGAACTCTCCCTGAACGTTACCGGAGCCCTCCAGGCGTGGGATCCGCTTGCCGGTGAAATCGTCCCCCTGCATTCCAGAGAAACCGAGACCGGACTCCGCACCTCCATCTCCCTGGAACGCAGGGACAGCCTGGTGCTGGCAATCGACCCGAATGAGCCCTTCACCCCTTCCACGCCTCTCCCTGTTCGGGCTGAGACCGCATCTTCTCTACCCGTCTCCTGGGAGGTTTTTGACGATGCGGGAAAACGCCTCGACCTTCCCGCTCCTGGAGACTGGTCGCGATACCCGGGCTGGGAGCTGTTTTCCGGCACCCTTTGCTATCGGGCGGAACTCGAATTCCCCCGGGCGGACGAACTCCTCCTCGACCTGGGCCAGATCGGCGATATCGCCGAAATCCGGATCGACGGCAGTCCCGTCGCTCTCAGACTCTGGGCTCCTTATCGAATTCCCCTTCCCTCTCAAGACCCCGGTGTCCACCAACTCGAAATTCGCGTCACCAACAGTATGGCCAATGCCTTCGAGGGCATCCAGGCCCCGTCGGGTCTGATCGGCCCGCTTTCCCTTATCGCACGCAACTCGACCTGAATACAGAGGAGGCCTGCAATGGCAGACCAGCGCGTTTTCGTCGGCGACCTTACCCGCAAGGAATTTCGCGAGCGGATGGAAGCGGGAACCATCAAAGCCGCCATCGTTCCAACCGCCGCCACCGAACAGCACAACGAACACCTGGAGATGATCCACGACAGCCTGCACGCTACCTATATGGCCGAGCAGGCGGCCACCCGGCTCCATCCGCAGGTCGTCGTCGCCACCCCCATCTCTATTGGCGTCTCCGAACACTGGATGGTGCACAAAGGCACCCTCACGGTGCGCCCCGAGATCTTCTGCGAGTACGTCTTCGACGTATGCCACTCCCTGCAGCGCGCCGGAATCGAAAATATCCTGATTCTCAACGGCCACGGAGGCAACGTCAAACCCCTGATGCGGCGCATCGACGAATACCGGGACAAACTGGGCATCAACCTGCGTTTCCAGTCCTACTGGGACGTCTACGACCCGGACCTGGTCCAGCAGCAGATGGAAATGGGGCGCCTCCCCGGCCACGCCTGCGAATACGAAACCTCGACCATGCTCGTCCTGGCTCCTCAGCGCGTGCACAAGGATGATATCGAAAACGAAGCCGCCGCCTTAGCCACCAGGGAAAAGGGAGAAGCCCTGCTCGAACCGGGTATTGCCGGAGTCGCCAAGGTCCTGGAAAAGATGATCGCAGGTGAAGAAGTGGACCTTCCCCCGGTGACCTTCCGCCCCGAAGGCCGCCTGCATATGATCACAGGAGAAGACGTGTAGTACTCTGTCAGGTCTAATTTTGGCGGTCTGAATTCATGTAAAAATGCAAATTTACTGAAAGATCTCGATCGCAATTCTGTCAAAATTTATTTTGACAGAACAGTAGGCGCTGCGCGGATATTGCACAGCCTCCTATAAGAGAGGTACTCATTTTGGCCGTTCCTCCTCAAAGGGGGAACGGCCGCTCTTTACCTCGCTGGTTAAACTTGACTTCCTGGTGAATCTTAATGTCAGTTTAGTTAACATAATATAGGTTTGAGAATTTTCCGATCGTCCGGATAATTTTCTTCCCAGGAAACCCATTTCTCATCTCAAAAGACTGTAAAAAAGTGAGATACCTTAAAAAAAGAAATTACCAAGGTTGCGTTTTTTTGCATTTTCTTGGCTTTTTCTTTTTGATTTACATATTTATATTTATGCGCCTATTGAACCACATTTATCCCTTTTTTAATGTTCTGCCGCCGCAATCAAGCCTCCGTCTACCCGCAATGCCGTCGATGTGATATAATCCGCATCGTCCGAAACCAGGAAAGCCACCGCTTTGCCGATATCCTCGGCGTAGCCGACTCGGCCCCAGGGAATCCGACCATTTTCCACCTCAGCTATCTCCTCGGCACTCATCTCCCCCGTGCTCCCCGGCGTTTGTATCCAACCCGGTTCAATGGCGTTGACCCGGATTTTGTACGGCGCCAGTTCCAGTCCCAGCGTGGCGGCAAAATGGTTCAATCCCGCTTTGGTGAAATTGTAGATCGAACTGTTGGGATAGGCGCTTTCGGCGTGCACCGAGGTGATGACGACGATATTGCCCCCCCCCTCTTTCAGCGCCGGCAGGGCCAGCTGGCAGAGGTTGAAAGTCCCAAAGAAGTTGACATCCACCACCTTTCGGGCCGCCGCCTCGCTGGTCTCCTCAAAAGACGTAAAGGCGTTGACCCCCGCGTTGCACACCACCACGTCCAGGCGCCCGAATTCCCTCATTGCGGCATCGACCATTTCCTGGCAAACCTCCCGGTTTCCAGCATCCCCGGCAACTCCCACCGCTTTCCGCCCCAGTTCGCGCATCTCGCCGACCGCCCCTTCCACACTCTCGGGGGTCGAACTGTTGAGCACCAAATCCGCCCCTTCCCGAGCCAGCATCCTGGCGATCCCCCGTCCCATTCCGGTCTGCTTTCCCACCGCGGTAATCAGGGCGACTCTTCCCTCCAATTTCATCTCTTTCCCTCCTGTCCAATAGCCTGTCAGAACCCCTTTTTATCATTGGAAATCGCGTAGGAATGCGAAATGACTGAAAGATTCTGATCGCAATTCTTTCAAAAAAATTTGACAGAACACTACGGTTTCAGCACCACACCCATTCCCTTTTGCGGCTCCTCAACCAGCAGGTCAATCGCCTCTCCGATCTTCTCGAGGGGAATTTCGTGGGTGATCAGCGGTTTCACCTTCAGCCTGCCATCGGCGACCGCTCGCAGGCACTCCGCCAGGTTGCGCTGCGTATCCCACTCGACGAAAACCCGGGGATACTCCCGACCGTGCTCATACTCCTCGTCGTGGTACCCGGGCCCGGTCCGGGCGGAACTGCGCACGTCGACATTGCCCAGCGAGGCGGCAAAACCGTGGCTGATATTGGCTCCCCCGACAATGACGATCCGCCCCATCCGATGGGTGTCCGGGGTCAGCTTGAGGCTCTGGTAGATCTGCTCGAAAGCCGGCGTGCCGTCTCCGCCAAAGGCGATAATCCCAAAATCCATCCCGTACCCCCCGGTAAACGCAGCCGCGACCTCGACCGGATCCTCTGCCGCTGCATCGATAACCTTTTCTATCCCCGTCTTCCGCCCCACCTCCACCCGCAGCGGGAAGCGGTCCACCCCCAGGGAGTGGCAGCCGCAGAGCTGCGCCAGCTGTGCACTCATCTGGCCCACCAGTCCCAGCCCCATCACCATGCAGTTCTCCCCAAACTGCGGTTCTGCCCGCCGTATCGCCTGCAGGGCGGTAGCCGCCAGATGGGCGGATGAAGCCTCCTCCATCGACACCCCTTCCGGCACCGCAACGCACATATTCTGGGGGACGCACGCATAGTCGGTGTGCAGGGCGTAGCCCCCTCCCATGCAGGCCACCTCCTGCCCCACAGTAAACTGTTCGACCCCCGCTCCCACTGCGGCGACCACCCCGGCATTGGCGTATCCGAAAATGCGCGGCTCCTTTCCCGGGTCGGGATTCTCACGCATCCCTTTTACCCCCCCGAGCTCGGTCCCCGGGCTGATCAGCGACGCCCGCACCGACACCCCGACCTGCCCCTTCTGTAGCTCGGGGACCTCCTGTTCCAGACATACCCCTTTTCCACTCCCGTCGATACCGCCCACTCTCCTCTTCATTTTTCCCCTCCTTGTCGATATGGATAGATTTCAAGTAGTCATTGTAAATTCTGCTATTCGCAAAAATCGGTGTTGCCATAATAACGCCCTATGCTTCTGCCCTATCAAGGACCGCCCCTTTCAATTTCTCCTGGCTCAATAGTTTGCATCTCCCCCCAATTTTTTATTATTTTTTCCTTATATTTGGTTTATAGCAAATCAATCCCTCTCGAACCAAGGATCACCTCGTGAATATCATCATTGCCGCCGTCGTCGGAGGCATCATCCTGCTCTGGGGAGGCATCGTCGGCCTGTTGAGGATGATAGACCTCTTCGAACGCAAGCACATTCTCTTCCTGGGAGCGTACACCACGCTGGTCGCCGGCAGCGTCATGGCGCTGGTGCTCTTTACCAACTTTGAGCGCCAGAAGGAAAACCGCAAGGAACTCCAGACGCAGATGAGCGAGTTTTCCAAGAGACTGAACGAACTGAGTGAAAAGCTCTTTGCCCAGCTCGACGAAAAGGCCAACCTCACCGCCTCGGAGTTCGAAATACGTGCTCGTCTCCAGAACGAACAGAAAAGTCATTCCCGCACTCGGGGAGATCTGGACACCAAGATTCTCGAATACGAAAAACTGGACCAGAAATTCTCTAAGGAACGGGCAACCCAGCGTGAATATCAGGCGTCCATCAATCAGCAACTCGATGAGCGCTTCCAGCAGGAAGAGGATCGCTACAAGAAGATCCAAATCTTCCTCGATGTGCACAAACGCTCCCTGCAAAATGCCCAAAAGCAGCTCTCCGCCATCCAGGAGGACGTCTCCAAAATCAACAACCAGACGATTGCTTTGCAGAGTTCCCAAAACGGCATTCTCGGCAAGGTGAACACCAATCGCCAGGTCATCGAACAGAAAACGCAGGAACTCGCACAGCAAACCGATGCTCTCGTGCGCAACCAGGCCGCCTTTCAGGATGGGCTCGTCAATCTCAAGACCCAGGTCGACAGTCTCTACCTCTGGCAGAAAAAATAGCAGTATTTCCCCATCTTCGTCCGGAAATAACTCGATCGTTTCCCGACATTCCTCTTTTATAGAACAGGAGTTTTAAATGCTACGCAGAACAGCCTTTTTACTCACCGCCTTCGGCCTCATCTTGGGGCTCTTTGCCTGCGGCCCCAGCGAAGAAGATTTACAGATCGCTCAACTGCAGGAAAATCTCCAAGCCTCCAACTCCGCCATCGACTCCCTCAACTACACCGTCGAATCCTCCAATTTGCTCATCGACGAAATGCGGGCCAAGGTGGACAGCACTCAGGTGGTCAACGAGAAACTCCTGTCCTCCATGCAGAAGCTGAGCAAGGAAGTCCGTCAGTGGCGGCAACTGGCCACCGAATACAAACAGAACAACGAAAAACTCACCGTCGAAATCGAGCGCATGAAAGTGGAGAAGCAGGCAGACCGGCAGGCCATCGCCCAACTGCAGACCAAGGCGGACAGCCTGGGTGGCGTTCTCCTCGAAGCCCACACCAGCATTCGCCGCCAGAGCGACCGCATCCGCGAAATGGAAGTGGATCTCGCTCAGGCTCAGGATGAGGCCGCCGAACTGCGCAAAGCGCGCATCTCCGTTAATCTCTACGTTGCCACCGAGTCTTTTCTCGAGGAAAACGGCTTCCTCGACACCAGCCGTCCCCTCGGCCGCGCCTTCCGCAAGGATTACAAACTGATCAAGAAACTCGATCCGGCCGACCCCGCCGTCCGCCTCGTCGACATTGGTGCCGAAACTGCTCTGGGGGGCAAGATTCAGGCGATTGTCGATCGCTTCGGCGCCCTCAAGAAGGGGGATGATTATCAGATCCAGAAAGGGGACGGGCAGGATTCCGTCATCTTTGTAAACGAAATGCTGGGCGGCGTCGATGCCCTCGCAGTGATCAAAGAGTAAATTATCCCGCATTACCATCAAAAGGGGGGCGCCCGATCAACGGGCGCCCCCCTTTTTTACTTCCCCTCTTGTCAGGTTCCAAAGAAATCCACCGACTCCGCTCGCCCCTCTCCCCTTCTGAAATCCCCCGCAGTTCTTCTCGGCCCCTTTCCTACCGAATGTGAACGTAAACCGCGGTCCGCACTTTGTTCCCCGCCTGATCGGTCGACAACAGCGAGTCGGCGAACAGAGCGTGTTTAAACACGTTTTCTCGGCTCCCCCCTCTCAAATACAGATGCAAGTCCGTCTTCGGCTCCCGAACCAGATCCCGCACTGACCGGCGAAAATCCCACTCGCTCAGAGGGCGGCTGATGGTGTAACCATCCTCGGAAAGCCCCATCCCCTGGCCGGTGTAGAGCACTACCAGATCTCCCTTTTCCGGATCGTGCCTGTGGATCCTCCAAACCGGGTGCGTCACGTTCAGGATCATGATGCCCAGACAGAGCATCAGCATCATGATGCCCAGAAATAGCTCCTTACTGATATCGTGCTCTTCCCCCTCTTCGTCCGGGCGCCGCAAAAAGCGACTCATACGTCCACCCCCTCCTCGTCCCTGAGGTGCGCCCAGCTGTCCTCCAGCGCTCCGACTCGCTGCACCAGATAGTCGGCCGCTTTGCGCAACGGCAAGTAGGTGAGCAGCGCCACCAGGGTAGTCTGGAACGCCAGCGCCAATCCCTCGGCCATGGACCCGAGCACCTTGAATGTCTGGGTCGCTTCGTCGATGCGGCTCAAATTCTGAGCCATGAGCAGGATTCCGCAGACGGTGCCCAGATACCCGTAGAGCGGAATCCTCGAGAGATCCCGCCGCACATTGAGCAGAGGGTTCCCCAAAACGCCGATCAACTCGTCTATCACCACATCGTCGCGCGCCTTCAGATCGATGTAGTGTCGATGCTGCTGGCGCAGCTGGCGCAGGATGATGCGTCGCCGTCTTCCCAGGCTCTGCCTCTTTTCATCCCCTCTCTGCCAGTCCCCTTCCTCGCGCCACAGCTGCAGCCCGATATGCACCAGATACAGCAGATGCCCGCCTCCCGCCCAGGCGACCAGGACATAGGAAAAACGACCGATCCATTCAATCGGATTTCCCTGCTGATTCAGAGACAGATAATAGGCGAGGAGCCCGCCGATAAGCAGACCGGACAGTCCTCCGATAACAGCGGCGATATGGGGCAGGTAGGGCGTCGAAAGCCCGTATGCCTGCTCTCGCAGACGCATCCTGCGAGCCCGGTAGAGGAGCGCCAGACTGCCGCTCACTCCACAGGCCAGGACCAGCAGAACACCCACGGCGATCAGAAACCAGTTCAAACCTCCCAGACCTTTCCGTTAAAGAGCCGCCACCACTGGCGGCCCGTCACTCCCATGTAGAGAGACAGGACGACCGCCACGCTCACCAGTCCCCAGGAGATCCTCCTGCCGATGAGCGGTTTCCGGTATTCCGTGCCCACGACCACGATTCCCACTCCCCCCTCGACAGGCCCCCGTTCCGGTGGGGCCTGGTAATCGTGGCGCCGATCTTCTTCCCCTTCCCCACCCTCCCCCACTTCCTCCTCTGGAGTGGCGAAGTCCAACCCCTTCAGCTCCCGCCGTTCTCGGTATATCAACCTCTTCTGCACCTGGGGAAGCGACTCCGCCCATTCGAAGAGCTCCGCCGAAGTCGCGTTGCTCTGCGTTTCCGCGAGAGGGCCGGCGTGTCCCAGGGTAAAAGCCAGCTGGCGATACAGATACCCCTGATAACGGACCAAAGGAGAGGTCGAACGTCCTGCCTCGAGTATCCCTTCCAGCTCCCTCCGCCTCGCCTGCAACTGGACCAGGCGACTCACCACTTCGTGGGCCTCCATGGTCCGCTCCTGATGCTGCGAATCGGTTTTTCTGGGCCTCCTCCTGGCCGCTCGACGCAGGGCGCTGCCATCGAAACGGGCCTCCATCCAGATCTCTCCGAAGAGCCCGGTTCCCCAGATGATCTTCGCACCCGGGATGTCCGGCTGAGCGTGCGTGTAGAAACGCTCCTCCGCCGGCTTTCCATCCGTCCACCACTTCCCCTCCTCGGTCACCAGAATCTGCCGCAACCCACCGCTCCTATCCCGGAGATAGAGCCCCGCCATAAAACCGCTCTCGACCCGATCGGTATCCCAGCAGTGGGCCCGCAGTCGGTTGTTTTCCTGCAGATAGAGCTCCGGCACGACCACTTCGGTAGGCGTCAACCGGGTATCGCTGATGCGGTAGTCGTTGAGAAAGATCTCCGCCTCGTCGTCCGCCCAGAAAATCAGCACCACTTCGTGCCCCGCCGGCACCAGCTGCCCGTTTTGGGGTTGCGCCGTGAGTTTTTCCAGCTGCTTCCCACCGTACAACCGCACCAGCGTATCGATACTGGCCGCCACTTCGTTGAACTCCTGGCGCAGACGCAGAATTTCGTCCCCGGCGGCGGGAGCGGTTCCCCCCAGGCAGAACGCGGCGATCAGAAAGATGGCGGGGATGGGCTTGAACATCTCAATTCCCCCCACCGCTCCCGCTTCCCCCCACCTCGGCCACCAGTTCCCGCCGCAGCTTTTTCAGACCTTCCAGCTGATCCGAAAACTCCGCCTCCTGCTCGAGCGTGGCGGCAATGTCCACCTCCATCTGAATGCGCAGGATCTCCCGGTCGAGCGCCGGAATGACCCCGGCCGCTTTCTCGGGCATGTCGAGTTGGAGATAGTTGTCGAACAAATCCCGGTAGTCCTGAGCCGCGGAGAGGTAGAAGTCCACTTTGAGCTGGAGAATGCGCGTGGTCTCCAGCAGCTCGGGATCCTTCCCGTCCGGCCCTGTCAGAGGTGATTCAGCCTGGGAACCGAGTTTTGGAGCCGGCGGCACGGCTATCCCCACCGCCACCATTTCAGCCCGCAGCTGATCCGCCAGCTGCTGCCATTTCACCACCTCTTTGCGATAGAGGCGCTGATTCCCGACCGAAACCATACCGGACAGCTCGTTCATCTTGTTCGCTTTGGCTTCGGCAGAATGAATCACCCCAATGGCCCCCGGTTCATCTTCGAGGAATTGGTAAAGGCGGAAGAGGGAGAGGAAATCCTCCTGATTCTTCGAATAGAAATCGACCTGGGTCTGCAGGTTATACGCCCTTTTGCGGATCTCCCCGAGCATGCTTTCCATCAGTGGATTCCAGAACTTCTCATTGAGATCGGGCATCACCTGGGCGGCCCGCTCGATCGTCCTTCTGGCCTCTTCCGGAGATTTCATGTAGAAATAAGCGCGGGCCAGATAGACCCAGATCTCGCTCCGGTATCTGAACCCGCTTACCGACTGCTCGAAACGCTCGACCGCATCCTCGTAATTTCCCGCCAGATAGCTCAACCGCCGGTCTACACCAAAAGTGAGACCGACCCCACTATCGATGTAGTCCCCTTCCTTGAAGCGCTCCGAATCGGGTATCGGCAGACGCTCGTTGAGGAAGTCGATGCCCCCGGGGCGCTTCTGCCCCTCGAGCGCGCTCCCGACCAGGCACGCGACCAGCAGGATACGGCACAGGCGGTGCAAGACGGCAATCTCCTCAAAAACAAGGCTTCTCAGATATTGGACCTCGACTGCCCCCCATCCACGTTCAAACAGGCTCCGGTTACCCAGCTCGCCCTTCCCGAAGCCAGGAATACCACGACGTCCGCCACCTCTTCAGGTTTCCCGAACCGCGCAAACGGAATTTGCGCCTCGACAAAAGCCTGGATCCCCTCCGGGTCCGCCTTCTGGCGACGCTCCCAGCTCCCTCCGGGAAAGAGGATCGAACCCGGCGCCACCGAGTTGACCCGGATGTTCTTCTGGGCCGCCTCCTGGGCCAGGTTGGCCGTCAGGCTGATCAGCGCCGCCTTGGCCGCGTTGTACGACACCGGCCCCCCGATCTCCCGACCGAAGATGGAGGATATGTTGACGATGCTCCCTCCCCCTCTCTTCTCCATCAAGGGAATCGCCCCCCGGCTCATCCTGACGGCCGAAAAGAAGCTCATCCCCATGACCCTTTCCCACTCCTCGTCGCTGATCTCCACGAAAGGGGTCCACGCCGAACCCCCAACATTGTTAATCAGGACGTCGAGACCGCCGAACCGTTCCCGCACCGCCTCGATCACCCGCTCTCCCCCATCGGGCGTGGTCACATCGGCGACCACCGCTTCAACTTCTGCGCCCAATCCCTTCATCTCTTCAGCCGCCTGCGTCAACCCCTCTTCGTTGCGGGCACAGATGCACAGGTGCGCCCCTTCCGCGGCCAGAGCCAGGGCGATCCGATTGCCAATACCCCGGCTGGCGCCGGTTACCAGTGCAGCTTTTCCCTTCAATCCGAGATCCATGAAAAACCTCTCCTCTGCGTGACAGTCTTACTCGATTTCCCCTCTGCGAATGCTCTTACACTTCTACATCTCCGGCAGGGAACCGGGACTCACAACGAACAGCAACACCAGATAGGCGACCAGCAAAGCGAGCAGCACCAGCCCGTTCCAGCGCACCAGCCGGTAGCCCATGCGCATCATCGCCAGCATGGAGAAGACGATGACCAGCATGGACGGGAACATGAAATTGATTACATCCTTCTGGACCACCAGCGGATTGACCACCGCCGAAGCGCCGGCGATCCAGCAGATATTGAGGATATCCGCCCCCAGGATATTGCCCACCGCCAGCCCTCCCTGCCCCTTGCGAGCGGCGATGATGCAGGTGGCCACCTCGGGCACCGAAGTGCCCAGCGCCACCGCCGCCAGGGCGACGATCTCGATCGGCACCCCCAACTCCAACCCCACGACCGATGCCGACTCGACGATCCACTCGCTGCTGAAGACGACCCCGACCAGCCCTCCGGCGAAAAACAGCAAGATCTTCCCCCAACTCCGCTGCGCCTCTTCCGCCACCTCCTCCGGCAACTCCTGCCCCTCTCCCTTCCCTCGTTTCTGCTCCCAATAGGAGTAGACCAGATAGCCGACAAATCCAAGGACCAGGACCCCTCCTTCACCCCGACTCAGTCTGCCGTCCAGACAGAGGGCATAGCCGACGATATCGACGACGATGAGAAAAATCGCCGACGAGCGCAGCACCGTCCGATTGATGAGAATCGGCGCCGGCGCCAGCAGTGCGGCCAGGGCCAGGGCCAGGCCATCGTCGTAGATCACCGACCCGACGGCGTTGCCCAACGCCATGGCCGCCTGACCGTTCAGCGCGGCCTGCACCGAAACAGCCAGCTCCGGAGCCGTCGTCCCCAGACTCACGATCACAATGCCGATCAGAATCGGTGGCATGTGCAGCCGCTGGGAGATGCCAATCGCCCCTTCCACCAGCCAGTCGGCACACTTGGCCAGGATGGCGAAGGAGACTAACATCAGGCCCAGAGCAGGCCAGAATCCCATCATCTCTTCCACTCTATGCCTCTCCCAGGTAGTCGCTCAGCAGACGCTGGGCATTCAGGTGGGTTATCTTGGCGAATGCCTCCTCAGGCAACTCCAGACTGGTCAGGAAGTCCATCAATCGGGTGTCGAAATAATCCCGCCCAAAGAGCACCTTGTCCTGGAATTCCACCAGGAATTTCCCTCCGTGCTCCGCATCCCGCGACAGCGCCTTGAGGGCGGATCCGGCCGACAGATCGACCCACAGGTTTGGGTATTTGCGCATCATCTCCGGCACTTTTCCCCCGGGCAGGACCGGGCCGTCCGGATAGACTTCTTTGTCGAACTTGTCGTCTCCGGAAATGTGCGCCCAAAATCCCGGAGCATGGCCGATGAAAACCGTTTGGGGACAGGCGACAATCGCCCTTTCGAGCGACTCAATATTCCCCCCGTACCACCAGTTGGGCCGGGGATAGTTTCCGTGGCCGTGATCGATCGGGTAGTCGAGATGGATAGTGATGGCCAGCTTCTGCTCCCCGCAGAACTGATAGAGCCTGAGGGCGTCCGGGTCGTCGAAGGGCAGTCGCACCTTGAGTTCCCCACCCAGGCGGATACCGTGGATCTCCACCGCCGCCTTGAGCCTATCGATGGCATCCGGCCGCTTTGGATGCGGCATGTACCCCAAAACGAACCGATCCGGGGCTTCCCGGCCGACGGCCAGCACATCCTCCAGGGGAATTCCGCTACCGTTGGGCGGCAGCACCGAGTGGTACGAGGGGGAATATTCGTCTTCGGGAACCTCCCAGGAAAGCAGCCACATCTGGTCGATTCCCTGTTCATCCATATTCTCTAGAATCTTCTGCGCGTTGAAACCGTGCCAGTTGGGATGGTTGTGCGCATCTATCAACATTCCCGTTGTCCCCTCCTCCATCATTGCGATTAAGTTCTTTTCAGAACACAGTTTATTACCTTTTTTTCTCGGCTTTCCAGCGAGTTTCTAGGATACCATTTGGGGGGAAGACTGTCAAGTTATTCCCCCCATATCCCAGCTGGGAAGTACCCAACCAAAGGGGGCGAATCTATTGATGAGATGCCATTTGATACCAAATATTACAAAAAACTTGACTTTTTGTGATATAGATCACATATTTTTGGGGAAACTTGCCGATATATTAAAATAGAGCGGGAACTTGAATCAGCACCAGAGCGAGGTAACACATGTTCGACAACTTCCTTACTTCCATCCTCCAGGTCGTTATCGTCATCGACGTTCTCGGCGCCATCGCCTATTTCGTGCTGGGTGGACTCAAGCGCAAAAAGCGCCAGGCCCTCGAACAGTCAGGCCATGCTCAACCTGCGGAGGTAATCCCTCTTCACGAACCATTCTGGAAGCGATTCTCCTGGGGCCATCCCCGCCCCATACCTGCCACCGAAGGAGACTTCGACCAATTGCGTCAGGTTCTCTACAGCTATCGGGAAGGCCTGGCCTGAATCCTACTGACATAAACGACAACAAATAGTTTAGGCTCCCATCCCCCCCCGGTTTCGATCCCACGCCTCTGGGAAGAACCCGCTACGTGTAATCCTCTCTCTGATGGGAGCCTAAACTATTTTTATTTATCGATTTAACCCCCCTCCTTCTTCTGCTTTCTCACCTTGACCTCCACCCCCCAGTTGCCTATTTTTCCTCGATGAATAACTGAAATTTATCAATAATTACCATTGATTATTAATAATTATTCATTATATTTTCATGTAAATCTCTTACCCTTCGCTCAGAGAGGGAGTCATGAACGTCGAAGAGCTCAAAGGCAAAAAAGTGATGATGGCGGTCTCGGGTGGGCTCGATAGCTGCACTATCACCCACTGGCTGGAAACCCATGGCGTCGAGGTCATCGCCTACACGGCCGACCTCGGACAGCCGGACGAAGAGAATATCGAGGATGTGCGCCAGCGCATGCTCGCCTGCAGCGCCAAAGAGATGATCCTCGACGATCTGAAAGAGGAGATCTGCGTGGCCGGCCTCCAACTCGTCCAGGCGCAGGCGCGCTACGAAGGTGGTTATTGGAATACCACCGGTATCGCCCGTCACGTCGTCGTCCAGGCCATGGTTCCGGCCATGCAGGAACGCGGCATCGCCATCATGGGGCACGGGGCGACCGGACGGGGCAACGACCAGGTCCGCTTCCAGCTGGCCACCCAGATGCTCGATCCCAAAATACAGGTCTACGCCCCCTGGCGGGATTCCGCTTTCTTAGAGGTATTCGGCGGGCGCAAGGAGATGATCGATTACTGCCAGCAGCACGGTCTGCCGATCACCGCCACCCACGACAAACCGTACTCCACCGATGCCAACATCCTGGGCCTTACTCATGAAGCTGGGGAACTCGAAGACCTGACCACCCCTGCGCGCCGCATCGACCCCGGCATGGGTGTCTTCCCCGAAGATGCCCCCCAGGAGCCCGAAATCTTCACCGTTCGCTTCGAAAAAGGTCTGCCCGTGAGCATCAACGGAAATCGGGTCGACGCCTACGAGGCGCTGGAGCAGAGCAACGCCATAGGCGGGAAGAACGGCATCGGCATCGGCCTACACACCGTCGAAAACCGCTTTGTCGGCATCAAATCCCGCGGCGTGTACGAAGCTCCGGGGATGGAACTTCTCGGCCAGTGCTACGAATACCTGCTACAGCTGATCATCGACCGCCGGGCGCGCAAACTCTACGCTCCGATATCCGAATACATCGCCGAACAGATCTACCAGGGGTACTGGTTCGACACCGCCACCCAGGCGAGCATGAAGTTCGTCGACCACCTCAACCAGTTGGCCACCGGAACGATCGACGTTTCTCTCTACAAAGGCGGCATCTCCTTCCACAGCGCCAGCGACGTGCCCCACTCCCTCTACAGCGAGGACACCGCCTCCATGGAGGCAATCGGCGACTTCGATCATCGCGACTCCGAAGGGTTCCTCGGCGTGCTGGGCGTCGGTGCCCGAGTGCTCAATACCTCGGGACAGGTCTAATCACTTGCAGCCCCGTCAGTTATGACATAAATTTAACAGCGTTTTTATCGCGAGTCTTCCTTTCCGCGAGCCTTGAGCAGTTCACGATGGGAAGGCTCTCTCTTTTATTTTTAGAACGATCATACACCGGGAATCTGCCGAAAAGATAGTGCTCCGAACCTGGATTTTCAGGAAGCAATTCTCAGTGTGCTGACGCCAGCAGCTTCCTTTTTAACGATGATTTGTGTGGTGATCCTCTGCTTCAGCAAATCCACGTGCGAAATAACGCCTATGCTCTTACTGTCCTGCTGAAGTCCTTCTAAGGTCCCAATAGCGATATCGAGGGTATCTGCATCGAGGCTGCCAAAACCCTCGTCGATAAAGAGGGTTTCTATCCGCACTTTGCGGCCTGCCAGTTCCGAAAGTCCTAGCGCAAGAGCGAGGCTGGCTAGAAAACTCTCCCCTCCAGACAGGCTGGACATCGGACGGGTAGCCCCGGCCTGATGCAAATCCTCGATCTCGAGCTGGAGTTCCTCTTCCTTGCCGCGCCTGATAAGATACCGATCACTGAGCCGGGCGAGGTAGCCGTTGGCATGGCGGACGAGAATATCGAGGGAAATCGCCTGGGCATAGCGCCGGAACTTTGCGCCGTCGTGAGAACCAATCAGATCCCGCAAACGCTTCCAGACGGCAAGGTCCTTCCCCTCCTCCTCCAACTCTTTCCGTTCCTCAGCGATCCGCTTCCGGTTCTTCTCATCGAGTTCCAGTTGATTATCCCACGTCGTGATATCCCGAATCAAAGCCTCGCGTTTTCCCTGCAGCTCAGTTTGCCGCTCTTTGAATTCCTTGGCAGCATCCCCTTCCGGGACACTGACCTCACGCAGTTCCACAATCTGAGCAGCGGCCATCTTCAGGCGTGTTTTCAGGTCTCGGTCCCGGTTATCGAGATCCTTAGCGATTTCCTCAATCCGATCGACTTCCGCTTGCTCAAGACGAGCCTTCTGTAGATCATCGATGCCTGTGAAGGCAGATCCTTTCAGTGCTCTTGTCAGGCTATCCTGGATAATCCCCAATCCCTCAAAAGCGGTTTTCTCGTCTTTCTTGCGTTGATCCAATTCCGCCTTCTTGACGTTTAGCTTGGACTTGCTGTCCTCCCAATCGATCTCCACTTGTTGCAGAGAAGGCCTTTCGGAAATGTCATCATCATCTGCTTTGCTCAGATCCTCTGATACTCGACCATCCAATTGCTCCAGTTTGGGGACCAGTACCGCGAGTCGGCCGCTTGCCTGCTGTTCCTCCTTTTTGGCATTTTGTTCGGCTTCAGCTTCTTCCTCCTGGATCTTCAACTGTTTTTGGAAATCCTTCTCTCGTTTTTGCAGTGCTTTCCTCATAGCATCTTCCTCGCCTGCTGGTGGCAGTTCGAGGTCGAATGCCTTGAGGACACCGGTGAGCTGGGTCCGCGACTCAGTCCACTCAGATTGAGCTTGGGTGATTTTGGGCCGGCTCTCTGCAAATTCCTTACCCGCTCTTTGGGCTGCCTCAGCGCGCTGTTTCCAATTTTCGAGTTCTGTCTCTGCCCTGGATACCTCTTCTCCAATCTCGACAAGAAAGCTATCCGGTTCGCAACCTTCTGCAAAGGGATGCTCAATAGATCCACAGAGCGGACACGGCTCTCCATCAACCAGCGACGCACGGTGGACCTCCAGGTCTGCAACCAGACGCGCCTTATTCCAGTGATCCTTGCGAAGTTTCAGATCCTTTTCCGCCGCTGCGCGTTGCTCCTTGGACTGTTGCCGTTCCTTTTCAATCCACTCGGACAGATCATCCAGCGTCGTTTCAAGCTCTTTTTTTTTGACCTCTTCCGGAAATTCAGGAAGTCTCTCAACTCCATCTTCATCCAGTTCAATAGCGATTTTGCAAAGATCTGCCCACTCCTGGGAGTAATCTTTACGGGTCGATTTCAACCCGGCGAGCACCGCAACCAGGTCCGGCAGTTGGTCAGCTAAACCGACATCGGCCGCATGGGCTTCGAGCCATTCCTTCGCCTTTTCTGATTTCTTTTTGGCCTTCTTCGCTAGCTTTTGGGCATCTTCGATCTTTTCCTCTTGCTCGGAGATCGCGTGCTTGAGCGTCCCCCACAAGACCGACGTAGTTTCGCCGAATTCCCGGAGCGCTTCGGCATGGGATTCTTCAGCTTCTTCGCGCTTGTCTCTGGTATTTTGGTAAGTCTCTTCAGCTCCATCAAGGCGACCTATATCTGCCAGGAATGGGAAAGTCTGACGATACCATCCCAGGCGATCCAGGTCGGCTCCCGCTTCGGCGCGATCCTCGGCCAGAATTTGTCGTTCTTCGCCGACTTTAGCTTCCTGCTCGACAGCCGTCTCGAGTCCTTTAATCTGGCCCAAAACTTCCGCGCCCTCTTCAATCACTCCCTGGAGCGTCTGCTTCTCCTCGCGCGCCGTTCCCCTCTTCTCCTCAAACTCTTTACGCTCCTCATCCGTAAGCACTTCGATCTGGTCGAGTGCCGCTTCCTTGACTTGCAGTTTGTTCTCCCGTCGGGTGGCCTCCTCGTGCACGAGCATGCCCAACTCGGAGTAGATGGCCGTACCGGTGAGACTTTCGAGCAACTCTGCCCGTTCATTAGACCCCGCCTTTAAAAACCGGGCAAACTCTCCCTGGGCCAGCAACGCGCTGCGGAGGAATCGTTCATAGTCCAGCCCTACCAATTCCTCAATCATTTCATCGGCCTCGCGGATTTTCTGAGCGAGAACCTGCTCATCGTGCTCACCGGAATCATAAATATAACGCTGCGGGGGCTGCAACTTTCCATCTGCCTTGCCCCCTGCCCTTCGCAGTTTCCACTCGGCTCGGTATCTTCCTGCCAGCACGGAGAATGTGACCTCAGCGCTGCACTCGCCGCAGTGACGGCTCATCATAGAGCCCGGGTTGGGCTCCTTACCGTAACGAGCGGCCCGACCATAAAGAGCGAGGGTTATTGCATCCAGCAAGGTCGATTTCCCCGCCCCGGTCGCCCCCGTAATGGCGAACAATCCCGCACTAGCCAGTGGTTCCTCTTCCAGATCCACCACGTGTTCACCGCACAGCGAATTCAGGTTTTTAAGTGCGATGCGGAGGATCTTCATGCGCTCGCTCCCTTGTCATCGTGGATTTCGAGCAACTGGGCGAAGGCCATCTGCAATTCCCGTCTTTCCTCCTCCGTGAATCCAATCTCCTCATCCAGACGCTGTTGGAATACCTGTGACGGATCGTCGAGGAGCGTATCGATGCCCTCGTCATCGGAGAGTTTCTCGGCGCTCATTCCCTGAAGAGAAGTAGCTCCCCCCCGCAAAACCTTCAGCACTTCAAAGTCCCGATCCTCAACCGCCTCCTGGACAACTTCGTTCAGGTTCTCCCCTATGCCGGCATCCTCCACGACCACTTCTACCCACGTGGTAAAATCGCTGGATTCCGGTAGAAATTCGTCGAGTTCCCGCTCCAGATCGGCCCGGTTTGTCCGGATCTGGGACAACTTTCGGAAGACAGGTACGGGTAGCGGCCCCTGTTCACGCAGGCTTCCATGGGAAAAATCGAGCAACCGCACCTCTTTCCTGTCATTGGCTTCGCTGAAACTCAGTGGGATGGGAGAGCCCGAATAGCGGATATGCTCCCTTCCACCGGTGCGCTGCGGCCGATGCATATGGCCGAGCGCCACATAGGAGAACAGCTCTGGAAATACATTCCCCTTCACGGCCCCGAGTCCGCCGATGTGAATCTCCCGCTCGCTTTCCGAACTGGAGGTGCCCATTACCATCAGGTGCCCAGTAGCCAATATCGGGACACCCTTCCCACTCCATTCGGCCGCCACCTCAGCGGTCTCTGCGTAGCGTTGGGCCGTCCCCGCGAGTCGTTCCCGCTGAATGTCTGTCACTCCTTGTCCAGATTGACCCGTCCGCAAATCCCTGTCCCGCAAGAATGGAACGGCGGCAATAATGAGATGAGGGCTTTCCTGAGATGGCAACGCCACCAACCGGTCCTGTGGGGCATCGGGCAAGAAACCCAGCACGTGAACCCCAAGGGCGTGCAGCACCTTGTTAGGGGCTTCCAATTGCCCGGGTGAATCGTGATTCCCTCCGACGACGACCATAGCACAGTCCCCCTGGCGGAAGAGCGCAGATACGAAATCGTAATACTGGGCCTGAGCGGCTTGGGGCGGGTTGGCTGAGTCAAACAGATCGCCAGCGACAACCAATGCATCCACTGCATGCTCGCCAATTGCCTCCAGTAGCCAGTCGAGGAATCGCGCGTGTTCTTCCTCTCTCGATTGGTCGTTCAACATCTTACCCAGATGCCAGTCGCTGGTGTGGAGAACGCGGTAGCAATCCGGCGCTTTGGTTTGTGAGGGAAAAACTGCTGGGTTCGAACTTGTCATTTAACCTCGTCCAATATTATTTACACATACGCGGTCCATCCGTCCCAATCGGGATCACTCCGCTCTCTCCTCCCCGCTCAACATACCCCGGTAGATCCCCGGCTGCGACCCTTCAATCACCACGGCCCCGGCCGCTTTGGCATAGAAATCGGCCGGTCCCGCCCCGCCGATGATCGCGTATCCGTACCCCTCCGCGCGCATTCCGTGCAGACAGGCCAGTAGTAGCCCTTTGCCGATTCCCTTTTTCCGCTTCTCTTCGGCCACTCCGGTCGGCCCGAAGAAATCTTTGCAGGTGGCGTCGTAACAGCCGAAACCGACCGGCCTTCCATCCTCCGTGGCGATGAAACAGGAGACCGGCTGATTGGCAAAACCCACCTGGCACTCGCTCGCCCAACCCGGCCCAAACGTCCGGCGCACCCATTCGACGACGATGTGCATTTCCGGGGCCAGTGCCCGACGGATATCGATCCCCTCTTCCCGCAATCCGCCGAGAATCGGCTCTGCAGCGGGCAGTTCGTAGAGCTTCACCAGCATATCAGCCATTGCCAATCTCCCTGTGATTGACTCCGTTTTTGCTCTCCATCTTTATCCGCGTTCCTCACCATCGACCAGGCTCCCGTCCTCCCGCCGCAGCAGACGCGGCAGATCCGCGTGCAAACGGGCCACCACCTCGTAGTTGATCCCGCCCATCCAGGCCGCCCACTGGTCGGCGCTCACCTCTTCTTCTCCCTCTCGTCCCAGCAAAGTTACCGCCGATCCCACCTCTACTTCGGGGATGTGAGTCAGATCGACCATCGCCATGTTCATGCAGACGCGCCCCCGCACCGGAGCGCGCACTCCGTTTACCAGCACGTGCGCCACGTTCGACAGACGCCGGTCGTATCCCTCGAAATATCCCACCGGAAGGATGCCGATGCGCATCGGGTAGGTCGCTCTGAACGTCCTCCCGTACCCCACGTATGCCCCGGCAGCCACCTCCTTGATCTGGCCGATGCGAGCTCTCCAGGAGAGCACCGGGACCAATTCGGGCAACCACCTGTCCCCTGCGCCAATCCCGATCTGCAGAGCGGTGGCATAAGTCTCCCGAGACGGCCACAGCCCGTACGCGGCAATACCCACTCTCACCAGCGCACCGTGGGTCGCCGGCCACAGCAGAGTCGCGGCGGAATTGGCCGAGTGCACCATCGGCAGGTCGATCCCGTTCTCGGCAAAAGCCGTGCGCCCCTCTTCCAGCAGTTCCAGCTGTCGCCGGGCAAAGGCGTGGTCGGTGGTATCCTCGATATCTGCGTAGTGGGTGGTCAACCCCTCCAGGGAGATCCCCTCCAACTGCCCAACCAGGCGGGCCAGCTCCAGCCCCTCTGCGACGGAGACCCCCTGCCGATGCGTTCCCGTTTCCAACTTGATGTGCACCCTCACCGACTGACCCGCCTCGCGCCCGGCTCGCGCCAGCATGCGGGCGTCCTCCCCGCTGCAGAGCACCACTCGGGCCCCACTTTGCGCCGCGCTAGCCGCTTCCCACGCCGGCACCCGGGCACAGATATAGAGGGGCGACCGCACTTCCGCCTCTCTGAGGCAGGCGGCCTCGGATGCCGAATTGACGATCAGCCAGTCCGCCCCTGCGGCCAGAAATTCCCGCGCGCAGAGCGCCATCCCGTGTCCGTAAGCATTGCTCTTGACGACGATCCCCAGGCGCGTCCCCGGCGCCAGACGACGGCGCAGGAGAGCCAGATTGGCGCGCACGGCAGTAACTTCGATTTCACACCAGGAAGACAGTCCCGGGAGCGGATCGATTCCCCTATCTCCGCTCACAGGGACTCGACACTACCCATTTTCCGCGCCCGTTCGGCGGCGAACACCATCAAATGGGTCTCCAGAGTCTCCTCGGGCCCCGACAGAACCATGCTCTGATCGGACTGGGCCACGGCGCTGACAAAGCTCTGCATCAGGCCGTAGTCACCCCCGCCGTGCCCCCCCAGGATCGAACCATCCGGTGCCGCAGTGTCGATCTTCTCGGTCCGATCGGAGAGGAAGTCGAAATGCTCGATGACCGAACCGTCCCCGTAGAGTTCTCCCCGAGTGCCGAAGATATGGGTCTTGCGGTTGGCCGCCTGGTTGAAAGCGGTCATCGTAAAGCAGGCGGTCTTGCCCCCGGCGAACTGCATGTTCACCACCTGGTTGTCGACCACGTCGTTGTCGCACTCGTACACGCACCGTCCGTAGGGGCCGCTGCGCAGCGCTTCGGTCACCCCTTCCCGCGTGAGATCCGCGGTGAGCACATCCACCGGCCACCCGGTCTGCCCCTGGTCGACCCGCCCCAGATAGATCTTGCTGGCCGAATAGGGACAGTCCGCCTCAAAAGCGCAGTCCAGACAGCGCACCGCATCTCCGGCCGCCGCCGGTTTCCCTTCCTTGCAGAAATGCTTGAGCGAGCCGAAGGAGGAGACCTTTTCGCAGGAGGAACCCACGATGTAGCGCAGCCAGTCCAGATCGTGACAGGATTTGGCCAGCAGCATAAAAGAAGATTCCTGCTCGTTCCGCCAGTTTCCCCGCACAAAAGAGTGTGCCTGATGCCAGTATCCCACCGGCTCCAGATGTTGAATGCTGACCACATCGCCGATCAACCCCGAGTCGATCAATGATTTGAGTTTCTGCGTGTACCCGGTATAGCGCATGACGTGACAGACGGCAAAGAGGATATCCGCCTGGGTCACCGCCTCGTAGATCCGGCGGCATCCCTCCGCATCCGGAGCCATCGGCTTTTCGAGCAGAATGTGATATCCCTTGGCGGCAAAGGCCACTACCGGTTCCACGTGCATGGCGTCCTGGGTGGCGATAATCACCGCGTCGGCGAACTTCTCCCGTTCCGCCGCCTGGCGCCAATCGGTAAATGTTCCGTCCTCCGGAATGCCATGCTTTTCGACCAGGCGGTTTCGATAGAAATCGCGCGGCTCAGCCACCCCGACTATCTTGGCCTGTTCGGGATGTGCTTCTGCGTAGCTAGCATATCCCGTCCCTCTCCCGCCTCCTCCGATGATGGCAATTTTCACAGGCTCCATCGCTTCTCCCTCTTTCCTCTTTTATTTTTTTTTAATAATTCGATTTTTCCCGCTGTACAACTATTCCACCCATCCGCAAACTTCCGACAAACTCTCCACGACCCTTCCTCCTCCTTCGCGCAACCTGTCGATGTGCTGATGCCCAGAGGGGACCAGCGCGCAGTCTACGCCCATGGCTTCGGCCACCTCCAGGTCGTGCAGCGTATCTCCGATGAGCAGGATCTCCTCCCCGCTGTGTTCCATTTCGGCAATCCGCTGCCGACCCCGCTCGATCTTGCCGTTCCCGTAGTGATTATCGACGCCCACTACCGCCTGGAAATACTCTCCCAACCGGAAGAAGTCGACCAGTTCCCTCAGAGTATCCTGCTTGTAGGCCGAAAGCAGAGACTGTTCAATCTCCTTTTCGCGCACCTCCGACAGCAATTCTCGCGCCCCGTCCTGCAACCGACATTCAAGACGCCTCTGCTCGTAGATCTCCATGAACCGGTCGCTCAGTTCTTCGTACGACTCCCGCTCCAGATTGAACCCCAGTTTACGGCAGTATTCCTTCAGGGGAAACCCGAAGATCTGTGCGTAACGCTCGGCCGTCACTCTTTCTATGCCGCGCTCCTCCAGCATGGAATTGATGATATCCACGCAGAGCCAGGCGTCGTTCAGCAGCGTGCCGTTCCAGTCCCAAATGAAATGTCTGTACATTATTTAAACCTTTCGTGCGACCCACACCTGTTCCCCATAACCGGGGTATGCTCCTCCCTCGAAATCACCGTACAATGCCTCCAATTCAAATCCGCAGAGTTCCAACAAATACTGAATCTCGTAGCGCGACGCATAGCGCAGCGTCAACTGCCCGTAGATGCGTCCCACCACCCCGCCACTCCGATCCATCTCTTCGTAGATGATCTCCTGTTCCAGGAGTTGGACCTCCGGATCGTACTGACGGTTGTACCAGACTACCACCCGGTTGCCGGTCTCCCGGTCTATGAAATCGGTATCCTTGCGCATCCTGCCCCGGAACCCCTCTGCCATCAGGTCGGCCAGGGGATCGAAGGTATTGAAGACCAGCCGCCCCTCCTCTTCCAGATGGTCGCGGATGCAGGTCAGCGCCTGTTCCTGGTCGACAGGAGTCAGCAGGTGCTGAAAAGTGCGATACGGAATAGTGACCAGGCGGAAGCGCTGTTCCAGAGAGAACTCGCGCATATCCCCCTGGACCAGCGCGGCGCACTCCTGCGTCTCCCCGGAAGCCTCCACCAATTTTGCCCGGGCGACATCCAGCAAGTCGTCCGCCAGATCCAGCCCAACAATGCGGATGCCCGTCTCGGCCACGGCCAGCAGGACCCGTCCGGTGCCACACCCCAGTTCGAGCACCGGCCCTCCGGTATCCTGCGCCTCATCGGCGTAGAACTCGACATCCCCTTCGACGCCGATAAAGTACTGATCGTAAAATCGGCCATGATAGGCATTCATACCTAACTCCAATAAAAACAATATATCCCAATAGACCCCCCCCTCAAAAGGGGTAAAAACAAGCTACTGAATCCCATTTCTCCAGGCAAGAAGAGGAGCCCAATACAGGAAGAGGACCAGAGACGCTCCAAGGACGTCCTGTCCTCAGGGGGGTGCGCATCTGATCCTCAATCCTCGGGACAAAAAGGTAATTGGGATTTCCCTATCTCATTTTAAAGTTTCTTTTTCGAATTTTTGCTGCGCAATGAGATCTCTCAGATACTTCAGATCCAGGGGTTTCCCCAAGAAATCATAGGCCCCCTTAGCCAGTAGCTCTCGAGCTTGATCTTCAGATACATAACCCGACACAATTACCACGGCAATGTCGGGGTTTATCTCGCGGATTAACGGAAGCGCTTCATCCCCTTTCATCTTTGGCATGGCGATATCCAGGAATACCATATCGGGATTTAGCTCTTTCACCTTGACCAAAGCATCCACTCCATTGTCCGCAGTATGGATCGTGATGCCAGTATTCTTGAGCACACTTTTAAATAGCGCACGAATGGGTTCTTCATCATCGACACATAAGATGCTGAAAGCCATCTATATCCGCTCCGCCGACATTTCCTCACTCGACAATTTGTACAGCTTTCTCGATATCTTCATCTACCTTTTTAAGTGCGAATCCAACTACTGCATCAAAGGGCTCAATAGCTTCTTGTTCCGGAACTCGAGAGTCCGTCCTTACATGTCCTGCCATTTCTTCAACAATGCGCGGCATGAAATCTCGGATTATCTGCTTTACCTCTCGAATTTCTTCCCTTCCCGCAGACGCTGGAAGATCGTCCAAACCCCGAGCATAGGCATTCCATATCATCTTGCTTCTATTGATGATCTCACACTCGCACAATTTCCGTATGGCCTGGTTTGTCGCCTCTGAATGCAATATTCCCTGGAATGCCGCTATTTCCCTTATCTGTTCAATCATCCCACTCAATGCCCCTTGGCATTCCAAAAAGGATCCTTCCAACTCGTCCCTTACATGTGTCAACATTTCTTGGCTGTCCTTTTTTTCTCAGCAAGCTCAGATGTGCAGTCTGTTTTAGACTGCCTCCAGGTAAAATTGACAGATGACTTCATGGAGCTTTGGCGGAAGTACATCCTCCACTTTCTCTATCGCCGTTCTCGAACTGCCTTCTGCCAGCATAGTCCCAACCGGTTCCTGTACGATTTCCTTCCGCCACTCTTTTACAGCATACCACCGGAGCGTATTCCTCTCCTGGGTATAGTAGAAAGTCCCTTCGAGATTTTTGAAGATCTTCATTCCCTATTTCTGTTTCCTTTCTTCTGTAAATATTCCACCACTGCTTCCCTCCTTCTTCAGGAAACCTTGGGCAAAGAGACAATGGATGGAGGCTTCCCCTGCAATAATTCGTCTACTTTTCTCACCAATTCAACCAGACTAAAAGGTTTGGCCATGCAGAATTCTGCGCCGCAATCCAATGCCCTCTCCATATTACCTCCCTGGGGGTGGCCAGTTACCACCAACACAATGATGTGCTTTGTTTTGGGATTATCCTTTATCATCCGGCACACTTTGAAGCCATTTAGGTACGGCATCATCAAATCCAGAATCATCAGATCGGGCAGGAATTCCACTACTTGAATCCCCGCCTCAAAACCATCCCCAGCCGTAGCTAACTCATATTTGCCCGTATCACTTAAGGTTCTCCCAATCAGTGTCACTATCTCAATTTCGTCATCCACTATCAGTATGCGGGGTTTGGAAGAGATCCCCCCTTCTACTTCCCATGCCGGCATGCCATAGGCTTCCAGGAAACCCTGGAAATCCTCTACATGAATCCTCCTGTGTCCACCTGCCGTAGAAAAGGCCTTGATCTTGCCCTGCCTAATCCAATTAACCACCGTCTCAGGAGAGACGTGACAGTGCGCGGCCACAGCTCCTGTCGTGAGCACCAGTTTCTTTCCCATGGAACCCGATTATCGAATTTTGGTTTTTTGGTATTTTTTGGTTATTTGGGAATTTAATTTTTTGTCGTAGTTCTGTCAAGACCTCAATCTTAAGGCTTTGACAATAAACTATGTTAGGATGATATGTAACGAAAAAACAGATGAGCGCTCATAGTGCCTAACAGGCGAGTTTTCGTATATTTGCTCCCAGAAAATGAGAAGGGTTTGAGGTAGTTAGCTGGATCCGGCCCCATGGATGGGGCCGACTCATTCAATCTGCCTGGTCAACTCGTTCGTCGTGCAGGTCGATGGCCTGAGCCACGACATCCTCCACTTCGTCCAGATCATCGAACGGCTTTGGCAGCTGAAAGTCGAACACGCGTAGACGCACATCGTCTGGACGCATCACCCATCCCGTGATCAGCACCGACACCACTGCTGGATCCACTCGCTTCATCTCCCGAACCACCCGGTCTCCCGACATCCCCGGCAACCCCAGGTCGATCAAAACGACATCGTACCTACCCGGGATAAATCCCTCCAGCGCCTCTGGTCCATCCAAAACAATCTCCACCTCATGCGAATCTGACAGAAGACTCTCCAGCAAACGACAGACGCTCTCGTCATCTTCGACAACCAACAGGCGACACCGACGCACCGGACTACCCCCAGCAACCTCTGCATCCTGCGAGGGTGTTTCAGGTCCATCCCAGGCGGGGAGCCAGAGCGTAAAAGTGGCACCCTGTCCCGGTGCACTCTCCACCTCGATACGCCCACCCCAACTCTCCACCATACTGTGGACCGTGGCCAATCCCAACCCGGAGCCAACATCCATCTTGGTGGTGAAAAGCGGTTCGAATACCCGCCGCTTTGTCTCCTCGTCCATGCCGGTTCCGGTGTCGTGAACGGTGAGCCGAACGTCGTCGTCTACCGGTTGGGTGCCGATCGTAATCGTCCCCCCTTCGGGCATAGCATCGACGGCATTGGAAAGCAGGTTGAGGAGGATATCGTGCAGTCCGGTTCCCATCCCCCGGATGGTCGGTACGTCTCCCAGGTTGGTGGCTACTTCGATAGCGATGCCTTGAGCTTCGGCTTCGTCCTTCCATCTGGGTCGCGCGACTTGTATAGCATCCTGTATTACCTTATTGGCCAGTACGGGCACTCGCTCGATTTTTTCCGCGCCGCGCACCGCCTGATTGAGACGGAGCACTAAATCGCTAGCCCGTCGGGCTCCGGCGATGATCGTCTCGGCTTCTTGGAGCACTCTCGGATCGTCGCTGTAGCGTGTCAGGAGCTGCGCTGGGCCCAGAACGCTCACCAACATATTGTTCAAGTTGTGACTGACGCCGGCAGCCAACTCACCGATAGCTCGAAAACGCTGCGTGTGGATCCGTTCCTCCTCCAGTTGCTTGCGCTCGGTTATTTCTCTTTCCAGTCTCCGGTTGTTTTCTTCCAGGGATAGCAAGTCTTTCTGTCGTCGGAATCCATCAGACAACACGTGCGCCATATCCTGGAGAATCTCGATATCGTGCGGCGAAAAGGCGTTCGGCTCGGTGCTGCTGATCCCCACCGTTCCACAGTGGAAAGGAACATCGACGATGGAGCGAGTAATCTGATTCATATACGGTAATTCCTGGTACAAGTCTTCCTTTTGAAGATCTTGACGGTACACCGGTGCCCCAGTGCGCCAAAATTTTACAATGATCTCGGGAAATTTACTTTCCCAATCCCAAACCTTACCATCGGCTATAGTGTAACCCGTTTGCGTTGGCGGATCATGTGAGGAATCCAAAAGATTGATTCCACAGTCGGTGAAGACAACTCCAGCACTGTGCAGACTATCTTCTATCGCTATCAGTATCTTCTCCATATCCTCGCTGTTCTTCATCCTCCACACTTCATCCTTCACCGTGGAGACGACCCTTTCCCGCTGTTCCTTCCGAACTTTCTCGGTCACATCCTCCCGCAGGATGAGCGCACCGATCACCTGTCCAGCAGCATCCCGGATCCCCTCAGCGTGGATCTGCCAGTGGGATCTGCGACCCGAAGGTTCTACGCAGATCCACTGGGGGATGTGGGTTTCTCCGGTATGCAGCAATTCATCAATGAACGTGCGGAATCGGGTGCGCTCCTTTTCTGTCTCGGCAAAAGAAGCGATATGCTGCCCCACCCGATCCTCTTTGCAGATCGGGTGATCATACCGGTGTGCCATCTCCAGGAAAGCCCGATTAACATCAATGACGATACCTCGAGCATCAATCAACGTCGCCGGGATGGGGAATCCCTCAAACACCCCGGCATAATCGAAAAGGGGAGGGATCTTTTCGGTCCCCTCCCCCTCCACCATCCCCTGGCGCAGCACGGTTAGTTCCTCGATGAGCTGGGCTCGGGTTTTCTCTTCGTCATTCATTACGCACTGCTCCTGTTCCATTACCTCGAACGGGAACGCGTGTTTCTCCAGTTGACATATACGATAACAAATTATCCGGGTCTCACCACAAAAAAAGCGTTCCCAATCGGGAACGCCAATTTCTGATTCCATCCATAGCATTTCAAACCTGCCTGAAGGTTCCCTTTCATCCCCATCCTAATTATTCATTCTTCTCCAAAAAGGCGTTTCTCCTCCCAGCACCTCCAACGCAGACAGATGTGTTGTTCCGTCATGAGAGCATGTATTCCTATAAGCCACGATTCCTAATGCAGTGTCCTACCCGGCAACTTAACTTGCACGATTTTTTCAATGTCGGCATCCACCTTTTACAGCGCTAATTCGACCACATCATCAAACGGCGTAATTTGTATCGATCGAAGCCTAAACCGCCATCAGGGGATCCCGCACTAACTGCCCTCTCTGATCCTTTGCCTTTTTCCCACGGCGCTCCTGCTCCTTGTAAAGCGCCAAAAACTCTCTCTTCCGAAGCCGGATCTTTTTGTCGAACTTGGCCGCTTTCTGTTCCAACAGACGCTTGTTTTGGACGGCCACCATATGCTGCGCCTGCGCCGCTTTCAGCTGGTCAAAAGCGTATCTCCTGTCCCCCTTCACCGTAGTGATTTGCCCCTGCATCTGACGCAACAACCGGATCGTCACAATCTTGGTGACCACGGTGATGGCCATCATCCCCAAGGCAATCAGCAAAAGAACGACATCCCCGGTCATGCTTGTCTCCTCCGGCAAAACAAATTTGGCTCGAATATCACCCGACGGATATTCAATCATTGCTTTTATCCGAAAAATAAGCAAATCTCTAACCAAGCTCTTTTCTATCTCTGTAACATATTAACAAATAATTACTTAAATTATATATTATTCTCTATTACTTCCATTTTTCACCCATTTTTCGTATCAATATCGCGAAATCACCCCGGCACTTACGCGTTCTCACACCCCCTTACCCCTCTCTTGGCCCCATTTCCCAAGCCGACATTAAAAAACCGCCACACCCGCAAGCACCTATTCATCAGCGATGACCAGCGTCGTATGCTGGCGCTTGTCCGGACGTCTTCCTCCCTACCGGCCACAAAAAAACGCCGGCATCCCGAAGGATACCGGCGCTTTCTCATTTTCCGGAGAGCCTCTCAAACTCTCTTCCCCAAAATATCCCACCGCAGCGAACATAGGGGCTGCTCATCAGTAATTTTAACGATCTTCTTCTCCATCCCTAAATAGCGGACGATGCCGTGCTGCACGTCGCTATAGGGCAACCAGTAACTATGTAAGGCTAAACCTTCTGCTTCTGGGGACTGTCCTCCACCAGGTGGTCGGTGTCGGAGGATTCTGCCGAGGAACCCTCGATTTTGGGAAGCTGAATCCCCTTTGGCCCCCCGTTGAAATTAGACAGAAATCCCCCAAGCTCCACACATTGTTGTTTTTTTTATAGATGCACATATCTGTCTTTGATGGCACATCTCTTGCTTCTATAGACTGAGACGCTGGAACCATCCCCCAAAAGGAGGGGAAGAACGGATATGAAAATTCTAATAGTCGACGACGAGGATGTCTGTTCACGGGCGATCGTCAACCATTTGCAGCTGTGCGGGTACGAAACGAGCACCGCCCGGAATGGCGCAGAGGCCCTGGATCAGATTACCCTGAGAAGGCCCGATGTGGTCATCGCCGACGTGGGCATGCCCCGCATAGATGGCCCGGAACTCCTGGAGGAGATCGACGTGCGGTTCGGCGATATCCCGGTCATCCTGATAGTTGATAGGGAGCGCCACGAGCAGGAGCTTTTCTCCCAGACCGCAAGGGCGCTTGCCTGTTTCAATAAACCCTTCGATATGGATGAAGTGATTGCTCTGCTGGCGCAACTCAGGGCACACAGACACCAGTCGAGACGGTCTGCCTGATCGAAAGGGTTGCGAAGAGCGCTGTCAACCCCTTTTTCGAATTGAAAAAGCCGACCTGATTAAAGGTCGGCTTTTCATAAATCCAGGAATCTGGAACGTATTCAGCTACTTCTTACTTTAACAGCTCAGCGACCACCGCCTTCTCCTCCTGAAGCTCCGCCGTGGTGGCGGCGATCTTCTCCAGGGCGAAATCCCCCAACTCCACTCCCTGGACGATGCCGCATCCTCCCTGACCGTCGATGCGGACCGGGAAGGAGAAGACCAATCCCTCTTCAATACCATAACTGCCATCGGACGGCACCGCCGCCGAAAACCAGTCCCCTTCCGGAGTGGTTCCCTCCATGCTCATCACGTGGTCGAGGGCGGCGTTTGCGGCCGATGCCGCCGAAGAGAGCCCTCGGGCGGCGATAACGGCAGCCCCCCGCTGCTGGACCGTATCGATAAACTCCCCACGCAGCCATCCCATATCACCGACCACCTCGGGAACGGGCCGCCCGTTGATGCGGGCGTTTTCGGCATCCGGATACTGCGTGGCGCTGTGGTTTCCCCAGATAGTGACATTAGTCACATCCCCTACCTCAACCCCTGCCTTCTGCGCCAGCTGCGCCTGCGCTCTGTTCTGGTCCAATCGGGTCATGGCGGCGAACCGCTCCCTCGGGATGCCCTCTTTCTCGGCCTGGTGCATAGCGATCAGGCAGTTGGTATTGGCCGGATTGCCGACCACCAGGATGCGCACGTCCTCCGCAGCCTTCCCCAAAGCTTTCCCCTGGCCGACGAAGATCGGTCCATTTTCGCGGATCAAATCCCCCCGCTCCATCCCCTTGCCGCGCGGCTTGGAACCGACCAGCAACGCCCAGTTGACCCCATCGAAAGCTTCCTCAGCCCGATCTGTTATAACCACCTCGTCCACGAGTGGGAAAGCGCAGTCCTCAATCTCCATCACCACCCCCTCCAGCGCCTTGAGCGCCGGAGTTATCTCCAGGAGATGCAGCGAGATCCGGGTGTCGTGGCCGAAAATCTCACCCGAGGCCAGGCGGGGCAAAATGGAGTAGCCAATCTGCCCCGCCGCTCCCGTAACCGCTACCTTCACCGTTCGTGCCATCGGTTATCCCTCCTTTGAATTTTTTAAATAATTGCGAAATGGGGCAGATCCGAATCCGTTCCCTTCCTCTGGGATCTGCATCTCCACAAAGAGAGAAACGGATCGACAGCCCTGTTCATCTGCTCTATTCACCCATTGCGTTCCGGCCCCTCGCTGCGCTTGTGCCAGAACCCCAGGGATATTTGCGATTTATACAATTTAGCAAAAGGGCCCGTAACGGCAATGTTATTCCCCTTTTTTACCTAACCCCGAAGTTTCCCTCCCTCTTGGGAATCTCTCCTTCTCGGGGATTCCCCCTTGACCTCCCTCGACCACAATCGTATCCTATCGGAAAACCACTCAGCCTCCACAAGGACGAGCCATGAACCCGACAGTAGATATCCTGCTCAAAGGCGGTCACGTCATCGACCCCCAAAACGGCCTGAACGGACCGGCCGACGTAGCCGTCAAAGATGGCAAAATTGCTGCGGTTGGTCCCAATCTCCCGGTCGAAGGGACCAAGACGGTCGACGTTTCCGGGTTTCACATCACCCCCGGCCTCATCGACCTCCACGTCCACGTCTACGGTGGCTACATCGGCTGGCTCTTCCCCGATCAGCACTCACTCCCCAACGGCGTGACGACCTGCGTCGATACCGGGGGATCGGGGTGGAAGGATTTCGATGATTTCATCAAGACCATTATCGAACCGGCCAGCACCCGCGTTCTCGCCTTCCTCAACATCGTCGGCGCCGGCATGACCGGCCCTCCCGAACAGGATACCAGCGAAATGGAACCGGCTCCCTGCGCCGAGATGATTCGTCGCTACCCCGAATACCTGGTCGGCACAAAAGCCGCCCACTTCGGCGGCCCCGGCTGGGAGGCATCTGGAGGAGCGATTGAGGCCGCTCGTCTCAGCGATACCATAGCCATGATCGACTTCGCTCCCAGGCCCACCCGCTCCTACGCCGAACTGCTCGAACGCATGAGCCCCGGGGATATCCACACCCACCTCTACGCCGCTCACATCCCCCTTCTCGGCGAAGACGGCAAGATCAACGACTACGTCAGGGCCGCGCGCGAAAAGGGCGCCATCTTCGACACCGGCCACGGCGGGGGATCCTTCTGGTTCCGCATCGCCGTCCCCTCTATGGAGCAGGGTTTTCCCCCGGATACCATCAGCACCGACCTGCACAAATCGAGTCGCATGATGCCCAACGCCACCATGCCGGTCACTATGTCCAAATTCCTGGCCATGGGTATGCCCTTGCAGGAGGTCGTCTATCGGTCGACACAGAAACCCGCCGAGGTCATCCGTCGCCCAGAATTGGGCCACCTGACCGTTGGTGCTGAAGCGGATGTGGCCGTCTTTGCCCTGCAGCAGGGAGACTTCGGCTTCGTCGATTCCGGCCGGGCCCGCATCAAGGGATCCCAGAGGCTGGAATGCCATATGACCCTCCGCGCCGGACAGATCGTTTGGGATCTGAACGGACTCAGCTGTCAGGACTGGCATACCGCCGGGGACTATCGACGCCTGGATTGAAACGTCTTTTCCCCTTCCCCTTGCGCGAGTGTGATTCAGGGCGGATATTGATTTATTTTTACTTTTCGTCTATATTTTAATGTTTCGAGAAATCGAGCCGGGCTGTGCCGGCCTTTCTCGAACATTTCGTCGGTATCGTGTTATTTCTGGTAGATCCTTTTTTCCTTCCATCTCCACCTCACTTTAGTCGTCAACTGGCAATTGGGGACTCAATATGGTATGTTTCTAATGATGGAAGGGGTTGAGGGACCTCGACTTTCCCCAAAAGCTCCTGTCCGAAGAAATCGAACCAATCGATCGAATTTACTTTTGCTGAATTCTCCCCCGAGTTTGTTACGGTATGGCCTACCCGCATCCTCTTTTGACATCGCCTCTTTCCCATTCCCGGCATTCAAAATCTGTTTCCATGTAACACCGTATTAACGATAGGAGTACGCGTATGCCGAGATCTATCTTTGATCGAGATGTATTTTTTAAAATGGAGCAGATGGATAACCCTTTTATCGCAGCTCGGGCTCTCTCTCTTCGAGCCAGAGAGGTGAACTCCCATCAAAAGGATACGGAGGAAGATGAATCCGTTTCAGCTCCGGCACTGGCACTCGAGGATTATCTGGAGGGACGAATAGCTTTTATCCGCAGCGAAGACGAAGATCTCCATGAGGAATAACCCCCTTTCGAGGAAGGTATATCCGGGCAGACAAATCCCGGCTTCCCTCCTGTCTCTTCGTTCCCTTCCCTCTAGCGAAATTTCTATAGGGAGGGACTTCTCTGCCGATATTACCAGCATGCGCCGATTTTATCTTCCTCTTTTTCCCCTTGCTGCCTTTATGAACCTCGGCACATCGGGCCAACCGTCTATAGATTTTTCACCCCCTTGCTTTGCCCCTCGTTCTCTGCTCCGTCCTGATTCCCGCTCTTTCCCCAAAAAGATATGAGGTGCCATGCACAACTATCAGGATGAAGAAAGTACGCTGCGTCTCTATTTCGACGACATTGCCAATTCCAAACCTCTCTCCCGCGAGCGCGAGGTTGAACTGTCGGCCCGCATCCAGGCTGGCGATATTACCGCTCGGGATGAAATGGTGCAGGCCAATTTGCGTTTTGTCGTCGATGTGGCCAAGAAATACCAGAACCGCGGTCTCTCCCTCTCCGATCTTATAAGCGCCGGCAACCTGGGGTTGCTCACCGCTGCCGAGCGCTTCGATGGAACCAAGGGCTACAAATTCATCTCTTATGCCGTTTGGTGGATCCGCCAGTCCATCCTGCAGACCATCGCCGAGCACGCGCGTACAGTGCGCCTGCCGCTCAACAAGGTGAGCCTGCTTAAGGACATATCCAAAGCTTCCCAGCGCTTGGGCCAGGGCCGCGAAGGGGATCCCGGAATCGAGGAAATTGCCGAAGAGTTGGATGTCCCGGCCGAAGAGGTGCTCGAGACGATGCTCTCGGCGCGGACGGTCCGTTCACTGGACGAGGCGTTCGAGGAAGACGACGAGCGCAGCCTGCTCAACATTCTGGCCGACAGCAGTCAGGAAACGCCGGATGCGGATATCCTGCGCGAATCGGCGCGCGAACAGCTCGAAGGAGTGCTCAATAGCTTGGACGATCGCGAACTGCGAATCATCCGTCTCTACTTCGGGTTGGACGGCAACGAAGCTCTGACTCTGGAGCAGATCGGCGGTCTGATGGGCCTGACGCGGGAGCGCATTCGCCAGCTCAAGGAACGCGCCCTCAGCAAACTCCGCCACCCCTCCCGCAACCAGACACTCAAAACGCTGGCAGACGAAGATTGAGGGAGGGATGGCTCCCTATTGACAGAACGGCATCATTCTTTATTTTTTGATTTCTCCGAGCGATAAAAATTTCGCGTGGGGGGATACTCAAGCGGTCAACGAGGGCAGACTGTAAATCTGCTGGCTTAATGCCTACGGCGGTTCGAGTCCGTCTCCCCCCACCATAAAAAAAGCAAGAGGGCTGCTCCCAAGGGAGCAGCCCTCTTGCTTTTTTTATTTCCCCATTCGCGGTCAGGGATGCGCCTGATCTCCCGCCCTGCGCATGAAAGGCGGATCCAGAAATGCTTCGGCCACCGCCAGCTTTACTCTCTTGGAATCGTAGAACCCCTCCTCTACTCGGCGCTTTATCATGAGGAGCCTCTCTTTTTGACTGCGCGGCAGACCGTCATCGTCTTTGAGGTGCTCGGGGAGAGCGTATTTATTTTTTAAATTCATGAAAAAAGCGCCGAATTCGGGGTGATTTCCTGTTTTTTCTCCACCACTTATGTTATTGATATCGGCAGTAAAGCTCGATCCATCCACCTTAAATATCCCCCCCGGGAACCGCTTTTTTTCGCAGTAGCAGCATCCCTCTCTCTTTCAACGTGGAGAGGAAATCATCCTCTTCATCCCCTCGATCTTATCGCGGTTTTCGGCATTCAACCCCCCCAACCCCTCCAGCACAAAAGCCAGCACCACGCTCAACACCAGGCTGGTGCAGCCGGCAATGAGAACGATAAGAGTCCGCCGGGGAGCGCTGCGGAACGCCGGAGGCGTAGCCATATCCAGCACCATGAGGGTCGGCGTATCGAGAGCCTCTTTGTACTTCGCCTCCTCCAGTTTGGCCCCCAGGAAGGTAATGATCTGTTCCTTGATCTGCATCTCCATGGAGAGCCGCGTATATTCCATCCCCAGTTCGGGCAGTTCCTTTAAAGGGGGCCCCAGAGAGCGGAACGTCGCCGCTGCTTGAGCTTCGCTCTTCTCGGCCAATTCCCCCGTCAGTAACTGCAATTGGCGGCGCAGTTCCTCCACTTCCATCTTCTTCAGCTGGCGCAGTTCGTGGTCTTCTCTCAGCTGCCTGCGGCTGACACCCAACTCGACTTCGAGCAAGGTCAATTCCTGGATGATATGACGAATCACCTCCACTGAGGCGCTGGTCTGCGCCTCCAGATCGACCAGTCCGTGCCTCTCCTGGAACCGCTGAAGCTCCCGGGCGCTCCCCTCAATTTCTCCCCGAACCACTTCCATGCGCTCCTCGAGAAAAGCCCGTAGCATGCCGGCTTGATGGTTTTTGAATTCCCGGTTGACACCATCGAGTTCTGCCGCCAGGTCGTTGGCGATATCGGCGGCCAACCCCGGATCGTCTATCTCCACCGCGATGGTGAAGGCGCCATCCCTACCCAACTCCCGCTCCACGCTCTCATCGAGCATCTCGATCGCCAGATCGCGATGGGGCACCTCAAATCTCTCCACCAGACCGAAGCGATCGACGATCGTCCCCAGCACCTTCCGGCTACCCACCAAAGTGGCCAGCCGCTCTCCTGAAGTCCCACCTCCCATCAATCCCCCCAGGTTGGCCGGCACCGCCGAGGAGACCAGCATCGACAGACCGAACTGGTCCAGTTCCTCTTCCGGAGGCAGCAGAGAGGTGCTAGCCTGCCACTTCTTGGGGAGGGTCAGAGCGATGACCACGGCCCCCAGCGAGACGACCAGAACCGAGATAGCGATCATCCGTCGCCACTTCACCAGCACAACGGCGTAATCGAAAAGATTGCGTTCTTCTTCCATATAGTTTTCGTATGTCCCTTTATATAATAGTATATAGTAAAGAGGGGGCACGGACTATCTAATACAGCATCTAACAAACGGACCCAGAAACGCACGATTTCAAACTATTGTACCTCTGCTTTCTGGGCAAGCAAGCACAGAAAGGGCCGGCCCCCACCAGGGAGTCGGCCCGCTTCTTTTAGGCAAAAACTGGGGGCTGTTCGTAGCCCGCCGATAATAACAGTGGGCAGTGAATTCGGTAAAGAGGGTCGGAATCCAGGAACGGAACCGGCCCTTTTACTATATATATACGGACGCCGTCTCAGCCTTGCCGCCTACCCGTTCGCCGGCTCCTCGACTTCCTCCACCGGCTCGTCGTCCTGCTCTACCTCGTCGGCCTTCCGGCTCCTGGTTGCGTCCTTTTGCTCACCTGGTGAACGACGCCTTGATGCGAGCCCAGGTGAGATTTTC
>Ga0233431_1000988_pt1 | contig 54089 bp, 40 predicted proteins | sample SI_118_April2016_FD_179867 | JGI IMG/M metagenome (GOLD analysis project Ga0233431, IMG submission 179867) | Seawater microbial communities from Saanich Inlet, British Columbia, Canada - SI_118_April2016_200_MG | ecosystem: Environmental > Aquatic > Marine > Inlet | place: Canada: British...
TCCGCTTCACGAAGTATTCTTATGATTTGCTCTGGGGTATAATGTTTCCGTGCCATGTTTCGTTTTTCCTTTCTTTTTTCTTTAGGACTAACTTACAACATGGTCCGACTTTTGGGGGGCAGGTCAATAAATCAGATTACCCAAGTATTTAAAGCATTATCAGATGCAAATCGCCTCCGTATCCTCAATATGATAGTTGAAAAGCCCCTATGTGTTTGCGAAATAACCGATATTCTAGAATTAGCAACAAGTACGGTTTCTAAACATTTGTCCATTCTGCGAGATAGTGGTTTGATAGTTGACGAAAAAGTTGGGAAATGGGTCAACTATAGAATAAATAGTTCTATAGATGATGAATTTATCCAGCATTTACATTTTCTTTTGAGAAATTGGCTGAAGGATTCAAAAGATATCATTCGTGATAAGCAGAGAGCCAGGGTTTCGGATCGTAAAGAGATCTGCCGCCGACAATAGCACAAAGGAAAATTCAATTGAATTGGATTGACGAGCGTAAAAAACTAATTGGTTTTTTGGCGATATTTTTATTTATATATTTTCTTCCGGTTGATGTAAATCGATTCAATGATGCCATTAATGGGGCTTTCAAATTGCTCAAATGGTATGCAAATGAACATGTTATTTTGTGCCTGATTCCATCCTTTTTTATTGCAGGTGTAATCACAGTATTCGTGAGTCAGACAGCTGTAATTAAATATTTTGGTGTTTCTGCAAGAAAGTGGTTAGCCTATTTGGTAGCTTCCATATCAGGAACTGTCCTGGCGGTATGCTCCTGCACAATCCTCCCAATGTTTTCAGGAATTTATAAAAGGGGAGCGGGTATTGGTCCTGCTATCACATTCCTATATTCCGGCCCAGCAATAAATATATTGTCCATTATGCTGACAGCAAGAATAATAGGATTTGAAATGGGCATTGCCCGGGTTATTGGCGCGATTATTTTTTCAGTAGTGATTGGTTTAATCATGGCTAGTATTTTTCCTGAGAGGAACAAAAAAAATAAAGTAAAACAATTTAATAATCCTGAGATGGAAACTAGTCATGACATCTGGCAAACTGCGTTGCATCTTTTAATTCTCATATTTATTCTGGTATTAGTTAATTGGCGTAAACCTCTCGTTGATCATGGATTATGGCATTTACTATACACAGCCAGGTGGCTCGTTACAGCATTTTGCGGCCTTTTACTTGCTTTATCCTTAATATTTATCCTAAAAATCCGTCAGATTCATGTGGTGATTGTAGTGTTGGCCGTATTGTTTACGGCCTTACTCTTTCCACAATTCCCTTTGGTCTCTTTCATTGTAGCTGTAATCGGTATCAGTATCATTCTCTCTATGTCATCAGGTGATCCTCAGGAGTGGATTTCAGAGACTTGGGGATTTGCAAAACAGATTTTGCCATTGTTGGCAGCCGGTGTCCTTTTAGCAGGGTTTTTACTTGGAATACCCGATGAGAGAGGTGGAATTATTCCAGCGGAATGGATATATACAAAGGTAGGTGGAAACACTCTAATAGCAAATATTTTTGCATCAGTTGTCGGTGCATTTATGTATTTCGCCACATTGACTGAAATACCCATCCTCCAGGGGTTAATGAATAATGGCATGGGAAAAGGACCTGCCCTGGCATTATTGCTTGCGGGCCCGGCGATATCATTACCCAATATGCTTGTCATCCGCGGAGTAATAGGTAACAGAAAAACAATTGTTTTTGTATTACTTGTGATTATGATGGCAACGATGTCGGGTTGGATTTATGGTTCCATCTTTTAAAATATGATTAAAAATAATTAAATAGGAAAGAAATATGATTATAAAAATATTAGGGGTTGGATGTCCAAAATGCAAAAATCTTGAGAAATTGATGCTGACAATTCGTGATCGATATAATCTTAAATATGAGATCCAGAAAGTGACTGATTTAGATGATATTATGGAGTATGGCATACTGATGACTCCAGGTCTAGTAATCAATGAAGAAGTAAAAAGTGCAGGTAAGATCCCAAAAGAAAAAGAAATACTTAAATGGCTTGGAGTAGAATGATATGCAAAACAGTATAATTATTCTAATATCCTTTATTACATTTTTTGGTTGTGATCGAAGTAGTCAAATAAAATCACAAGTATCCGGTAAAGTTCAAAACCAAAAAATACCCACAGGATCTTTATCAAATCCAAAGATGAATACATTAGTTCCGAGACCTATAATTACCTTTGTTGAATTGGGGTCAGTAAATTGCATCCCATGTAAAAAAATGCAACCGGTTATGAAATCTATTGAGGAAAAATATACAAATCAAATTGAGGTTATTTTTTATGATGTTTGGAAAGCAGCCGAAAAAAAATATGCTCAGCAATATAAAGTCAAAACAATCCCCACACAGGTATTTCTGGATTCAACTGGAGTCGAAATTATGAGACATATTGGATTTTTTCCAGAAAAGGAAATAGACAAATTTCTTCAGTCTCAAGGATTAATATCTGTAAAAAGAAATGATTGATTACTGGTTTAATCAATTATCTACTGCTATAAGTGGTGGATTTGGAATTGCCATACTAGCTTCGTTTGGATGGGGAATATTGAGTATTGTGCTCAGCCCATGTCATTTAGCAAGTATACCATTGATTATTGGTTATATATCATTGCGCTCAGGAAGAAATGTTAAACAATCATTTCTGTTGGCACTACTGTTCTCAATTGGAATATTAGTAACGATTGCCTTAATCGGTATTATCACAGTTTTAATGGGTCGATTGATGGGTGATATTGGCGTCTATGGAAATTTCTTTGTAGCAGGGATTTTCTTTATTGTTGGATTGTATCTGATGGATATCATTCCACTCTCCTGGGATGGTTTTGGGATTACAAAAAATCACAAAGGTGGACTGACCGGAGCGTTTACTCTTGGGCTTTTATTTGGTGTGGGTCTTGGTCCCTGTACATTTGCCTTTTTGGCTCCAATCCTCGGGATTGTTTTTCAAACATCTCAGTCAGATTGGATAAAAGGATTTCTAATGATTTTGGCTTTTGGGATTGGTCATTGTGCTGTAATCACATTTACCGGTAGTCTGGCATCAATTGCTCAAAAATACTTGAACTGGACAGATGAATCAATGATCAGTACCTATATTAAACGCATCGCTGGATTATTAGTAATTCTTGGTGGAGTATATTTTATTTATATTACGTTTTAATCGTCAACAAGGAAAATATCATACTAAAGTGTAAGTTTACTTTAATGTCATCCACATCATGGTGAGGAAATAATTTTATTTAATTTCCGATAAATTATCCACTGGATTACGAACTTTGTTTAACTCGCTTTTTTCAATAATTATTTTCATCAGAAACATGTAAATTATTCTCAATACCACCTACTATTAAAAAGTTCTTCATCGATTTACAATTATTAAAAATACAAATTATAGGAATTCAATGGGATCAAATCCACTAAACCTCCTCATAAGATTTTTGCTTGAGCTAACCGCATTAATTGCATTGGGGTATTGGGGATGGCGAAATGGGGAGGGAGTATATCGATAAGCACTCGCCATAATTATACCTGTTACCATAGCTGCAATTTGGGGGACATTTGCGGTTCCTGACGATCCTAGTCGCTCAGGATCTGCCCCAATTGTAGTAGCAGGATATCTTCGACTTGCGGTTGAATTGACTGTTTTTTGTTTTGCAATCTGGGCGCTTTATGATACAAAATTTGTAAAATCTAGTTGGATTATGGGTGTGGTCGTAGTCATCCATTATATCGTTTCATATGATAGAATTTTGTGGTTGATCAAACAATAAATAATGAATGGGGTGAGATATGATTTCAACAAAAATTCAATGGTAATAATGGGAAATCAATGATTTGTAAACTAAACCTTATGTGCCTTTTATCGTGTTTTATATTTGCCGAAAACATGATTAATGAAATGCCATATGCAAAAATTGAAAAAGATGCTATTATTAGTCGTATTGCTCTTGGGTCCTGTTTTGCACCTCAAGTTGATTCTGATATTTGGACAGAGATTACAAAGTATAATCCCGAAATATTTCTTTACCTTGGTGACAATGTTTATCAGTCAGAAGAATCCAATGAACTAGCATTGCCGCATTTAAAAGAAGCATATCAATTACTTGCCGATCTAAAAACATTTGACACATTTCGTCAAGAAATACCCATCTTACCAATTTGGGATGATCACGATTATGGCATGAATGATGCCGGTGCCAGTTACCCGCCCCGGTATAAGAGCGAAAAACTATTTGAGCAATTTTGGAGGGTGTCAATTGATGACCCGAGAAGATCCAGGGATGGTATTTATTTCGCCCAAACATTTGGGCTACCTGGTCAGCAATTGCAAATAATTATGCTTGATACGCGTTTTTTCAGAACTGATATACAAAAAATTTCTACAGATCAGGGAAAAAAGGAATATCAGCCTAATTTAACTTCAAAAGCGACAATGCTTGGTGAAGTCCAATGGCAATGGTTAGTGGATAAACTCAAAGAACCAGCAGATGTAAGACTGATTGTTTCATCGGTACAGATTCTAGCCAGTGAAGGTGATCATGAAGGCTGGTATTTATTCCCGAAAGAAAGAGAACGATTACTCTCATTCTTCAATAATATCAATGGCATCATTCTCATTTCTGGTGACAGACATTTTTCAGCGTTTTATCAGACAGACAAAATAACAGGTGTACCTTTGTTGGAATTAACATCCTCATCATTAAATCTGCCAATCACAGGAAATACACGAACAAAAATGGAACCCATTATATCTAAATATCAGCTTGAGAAAGGTGTATTTGATGAGAATTTCAGCACCATCAATATTGATTGGTCTCTAAAGCAAGTAACCTTAGCTATACGGAGTAAAAAAAACGTAATCCTGCAAGAGCGTACAATCAAAATACCTCAGTAATCTGAGTTTAGATTACTTCATGAATCGTCTGGTGATAGATAATATTTTTTGCCTTTAATCCTTTCAACATATATGCAACACAATCTGGGTATTGACCAATATACTCCGGTGGAGAAATTCCTTTGTGTGTGTATAAACCATCAGCAATCAGTCGGATTGCCTGAGTTGCGGTATAACCGGTAGTTCGAGCCATGGAGATTACTTCAGTTTCCGGACAGTATCTGTCATACATATCGATAGTATATCTCATTTTTTGTCCATCCTTCATACCTTCAATTATAGACTGAAAAATTGTTATATCAGCTTCCCCAGGTTTTAATTTCCAGTTGGGAAACAAAATTTGCGATGTTAATTCAATCGGACTAATTTTAGCCCCATTTGCAATAATGGTCTTGTCTTTAGAAAAGAATCCCAGTTCCCGAAGAACCGTCATCTTTTCTATATGACCCGGGTACCGCAATGTTTTCTCTTTCATGTTCGGGGCATCAATGGTGGTGGATAATGTTCTCAATCCATCAGTATTGAATGCTTCAAGAGTACCGACTTCAGGAAAAAATCTATACTCTGGGTCAGATAACGCGGGGCGAATCACCTCAAATCCATTCTCAATATAACGGGCTGGACGAATATATTCCTCGATAACATCAATGGGTGAAAAAACTGCTTTGTATTCGCTTGGCCATTCCCTTATTTCAGGTAGACCGCCGACAAAGGTCAAGACACTGTCAACTTTATCAAGTTTTTGAGTCACATCCATAATCAAAACACTGCCCATACCGGGATAAATCCCACAATCCATTATCATAGTTACATTATTTTCACGGGCTATCTGATCCAGTTCAAAAGGATCTTCTTCATAGAAAGCAATACAGACACAATCTTTCCCTGCTTTTATGATTGCTTTTGCAGTTTCAAATCCCATAAAACCTGGGACTGCATTTACCACCAGATCGAATTCACTCACAAGAGAGGTTACATCCTTTATATTTGACAAATCCTTGCAGATTGTTGATAAATCAGGACATTTAACTTTTATGTTATTTATGACATCATCACTGTAATCTGCGACGGTAACATCAAAATTTTTGTCATTGTTTAAATCTATTGCCATGGGCCCTCCAACAAGCCCGCCACCTAACACGATAATTTTCACGATATTTTCTCCGCTTGATTTATTATTTTGAATTTATTTGCAATGCCATGAAAGTAATGATCGCTGGGAATGACACTGATTAGTCAAAACCAAATTCAATAAAACATGGTGATGGTAATTAAGAAATGAAGGGGGATTGTCTATTATAAACCGCTAAATCGGTTGATAAAAGAAACGAGGGCTGCTCTGTTGCACGTATTTAGATGGATAGTAGTTCTACTTAATATCATGACTGCAGTAAGCATAACAAGTACGTTACAATTCTCCGAATGAGAAATTGAAGTTAATAAATTTTTACTATGAATGTATTTGGGAAATCCTTTTTTGCATACCAATCCTGTAAATCATCAAACAATTCATACATAGTACAGTGAAAATTAAGGTGCTGTTATTATTCTGGCAATATCTTTTAAGGGATTCCTGGTGAACTGATGTGGAATATTTAATAATTATAATCCAAAAATTAATCATAGAGGCAAGAACAATCCATGAATGAATTAAAGGCATATTCTCGGGGGATATTCCCAGCATATCATCTTTGAAAGTGAGCTCATATGAATACCTTAATGTCTTAAATTTATTATCGATAATTACAGCAGTTTTACTACATTAGATTGAATGAGACATGATGTTCAAAATCCGCTATTACCGGATATCATCTATTTCAGTCATTATCAAAGGAGAATTATTAAAATGATATTTAATAAAATTTCAATCTTTGCAATATTATTATCCAGCTTAATTGCATTAGACCCTGATCCGTCAATTGAAAAAAAGATAAATGACATTATCGAACAAATGACATTGGAAGAAAAAGCCAATATGCTTGGGGGAGATACAACTGCCTTTGACAGCAAACCGTTACCTAGACTTGGAATCCCAGCCTTAAGGATGACAGATGGTCCAAACGGAGTTCGCTGGGGAAAATCGACTGCTTTTCCGGTTGGTGTATGTCTAGCTTCAACTTGGGATACAAGTCTGGTCTATCAGATGGCTCAGGCTCTTGGGCGGGAAACAAAAGCTCAGGGTCGGAATGTGCTTCTTGGTCCCTGTGTCAATATCCATAGAGATCCACGCGCAGGTAGAAATTTTGAAAGTTATGGAGAAGATCCATATCTTGCTGCCCGGACGGCAGTTTCTTATATCAAAGGCCTTCAAAGCGAAAATATAATTGCTACAGTTAAACATTTTGCCTGTAATAATCAAGAGTTCGAGCGCAATAGCATTGATGCCAGAATTGATGAAAGAACTATAAGAGAAATCTATTTTCCTGCCTTCAAAGCTGCTATTCAGGAAGGTGAAAGCTGGTCTGTTATGTCCGCTTATAATAGGTTAAATGGTCATTATGCCAGTTCAAATACTTGGTTGTTAAAAACTGTACTAAAAGAAGAATGGGGCTTCAAAGGGTTTGTTATGTCAGATTGGGGTGCAGTGCATAGTATCGTTCCCACGATGTATGCTGGAATGGATATCGAAATGCCAAGTGGTCGTTACATGAATGTTGAAAACACGGTTTTAGCAATCCAGGAAGGACGAATGAAAGAATCTCATATTGATGAAAAAATCCGTCGAATGCTGAGATCGATGTTTGCGATGAATTTATTAGAAAATGAAATTCCAGAGGGTGGCGAAGTTCTAACTCTTGAACATCTTGAGATTGCCCTCAGAGTGGCAGAATCGGGAATAGTATTATTGAAGAATGAGAAGAACTTATTGCCGTTAAATGAAAATAAAATTGAAAGTTTAGCTGTTATTGGACCCAATGCCGCACGGTTGAGAACCGGCGGTGGTGGCAGTTCGAGAGTTGAAGCAGGTGATGCCACCAGTCCACTTCAAGCTCTTCAGGAACTGGTACCTCAACTCAAAATCATGTATTCACCAGGTGTAATTGTCGATAGTGATATGAACGCTATTTCCTCGAAATATCTAAAAACACTAGATGGTAAACCAGGTTTGCTTGGTGAATATTATGATAATGCTGATTTTCATGATTCTCCTGTGAAGACTCAAATTGATACCACCATTGATTTTTGGTGGCAAGGTAAAAGCCCTGTAGATATCCCCGTTGATAATTTTTCAATCCGCTGGACGGGAAGGTTAACAGCACCGGAATCGGGATTATATATAATCGGTACAAATAGCGATGATGGAACACGTCTATATTTGGATGATATTCTTACTGTTGACAATTGGGGTGACCATGCCATGGAGACAAAAACTGCTCAGGTTGAGTTTATGGCTGGTGTTCCAAAAACAATTACAATAGAGTTCTTCGAACATAAAGGTGATGCCGGTGTAATATTGTTATGGCAAAAAGTGAAAGCACAACCCATTGATGAAGCTGTGTACGGAGCAAAGAACTCTGATGCTGCCATTCTATTTATGGGATTTTCTGATAGAGATGAATCAGAGGGACGCGACCGGAAATCGAATGCATTTCCTGATGATCAGGTTGAATTGATTAAAAAAGTCTCAGAAGTGAATAAAAATGTTGTTGTGGTTTTTAATAGCGGTGCCGGAGTGTTAATGGATGACTGGGTAAATGACGTACCGGCAATTATTGAGTCATGGTACCCAGGATTAATGGGTGGATATGCCATCGCTGATATTTTATTTGGACAAGTGAATCCTTCCGGGAAATTGGTGACTACCTTCTTTAAAAAAGAACAGGATATTCCCTCATTCAACAATTATCCTGGTAACGATGATCAACTGTTTTATGAGGAAGGGTTGTTTGTCGGTTATCGCCACTACGATAAATATGGCATTGAACCGTTATATCCTTTTGGTCATGGATTAAGTTATACTGATTTTAAATATTCTAATCTTAAAATTTCAGATCGGAAAATTCATAAAGATCAATCACTATTAATCACATTTACTGTTCAAAATACAGGCGAATGGAGCGGATCAGAGGTGGTCCAACTATATTTAAAAGATAATCAATCCAGTGTGGAGAGACCTTTGCAGGAGTTGAAAGGTTTTTCTAAATTCAACCTTGATCCTGGCGAAAAGAAAGAAGTGACCCTGGAATTACCTCCTGAATCTATGGAATTTTGGGACCCGGGCACTCGTTCATGGACCTCTGAAGAAGGTAAATTCACAATAAACATTGGTTCCTCATCAAGGGATATCCGGCTTAAGGGTGAATTCAAACTGATTGATAAAAAGTAATTACAATAGTAGCGGAATATTTAACCCAATAATTTCTTAATCAAATCTTGTCGATTAAATTTCAGGAGTGATTTTCGTATCCATTCTCTATTTTCTTTCCTATACCAAAAGAAAAAACGGTGTTGGTTTTGTCTCTCAAATTTATTTCGCGCCGTGTACATTGGTTTTAATGTGTAAGGGTGGAAACCAGAATAATAAATGACTGTTGCAACCGTCATCGGGGTAGGTGTAAAACCCTGGACTTGTTCTAATTTAAAACCTGCGTTTTTTGTCTCACTTGCGAGATCAGCCATATTTTCTTCTGTTGAATTTGGATGACTGGAAATAAAATAGGGTATCAATTGCTGCTTCAATTTTGCTTTCAAATTTATCCGGTCAAATTTCGTCTTGAACTTATAGAAAAGTGAAAATGAAGGTTTTCTCATGACTTTCAAGACGTCATCTGAACTATGCTCAGGGGCAACTTTTAAGCGACCGGATACATGGTTTGTAACAAGATTGTCTATGTAATTATCATAGCTTTTATCAGATTTTCGATTATCATGATCACCAACAAGCATATCATATCGAATACCGCTGGTGACAAAGGCTTTCTTGACTTTTGGATGATCTGCTGCTGCTTTATAGATATCCGTTAAAGGCTGATGACTGGTATCCAGAATTTTACATACTGTTGGGAAAATGCAAGATGGTCGCACACAGACATCGCATATTGATTGATCCGTTCCCTGCATTTTGTACATATTTGCTGATGGACCACCCAAATCTGAAATATATCCTTTAAAATCTTCCATCTTGGTAATTTCTTCGACTTCGTTGAGAATAGATCGCTTTGAACGACTGGCAATAAACTTGCCTTGATGAGCTGATATTGTACAAAAACTGCAACCGCCGAAACATCCTCGATGCAAATTCACGGAATGTCTGATCATTTCATATGCAGGAATTTTTCCTCGTTTTTTGTATTTAGGGTGCGGTAGTCGAGTAAAGGGTAGATCAAACGATCGATCAATTTCTTTTTCTGTCATCGTAGGAAATGGGGGATTAATAATTAATACTTTCTCGTCATTTTTCTGAATAATACGATTTGCAAACTGTTTATTTGATTCTTGTTCAACAATTTTAAAATTGGCAGCAAATTTTAATTTATTGGATAAACATTGACGATGTGAGTTTAATTTTTTAGTTTGCCATTTTTTTACTTTTGGTACCGTGTCCATTAGAATTGCCGTTTGTTTTACTGTCGTCAAGGAGGAAAAAGGAACCCCTCTTTCCAATAAACGGAGGATTTCTCTGAGGGGGCTTTCACCCATCCCGTAAATCAGCAGGTCAGCATGACTATCAACCAAAATACTTGGGAGTAGTTTATCGGACCAATAATCATAATGAGTAACACGACGTAAACTTGCTTCGATTCCACCCAGAACTACAGGCACATCGGGATATAATTCTTTAAGAATTTGACTGTAAATTGTAGTGGCATAATCAGGCCGGAATGATTTATCTCCATTTGGGGTGTAGGCATCGTCTGATCGTCTTCTTTTGGCTGCTGTATAATGATTGACCATAGAATCCATTGAGCCGGAGGTGACCCCAAAGAAATATTTTGGCTTACCAAACTTCTTGAAATCTCGTAAATCATCCTGCCAGTTTGGTTGTGGAATTATTCCAACACGAAATCCCTCATTTTGAATAATTCTCCCGATTACCGCCGGACCAAATGCTGGATGATCTACATAAGCATCACCAGATACAATAATGACATCCAATTCGCTCCAGCCATAGTTATTGAGTTCTTTTTTTGTAATTGGCAGCCAATCTGAAATTGGACGTTGATCTAGCATAGATCCTTATTAAATGTGCAATAAATTTTGTGGTAATCGTTCAAATAAATAAAATTGATTTTTAGTTAATTTAAATTACTAATTTCGATTGTTGCACAGTGAAAATACAAATTTGATCCAAAAAGACTTTTTTGCAATTTATGTTAGAATTGGTGGAATTAATATGTCGATTGATATTTGAATTTTCTACAACGTTGTATTCTTGGCAATTCTATCATTCCATGATTCCTTACCGGCAGCATTGGGGATTTCTTTCATGGTGAGACAGCCGGGGACGGGACAAACCAGATGACAGAGATTGCATCCGATACATTCATCCTCATCTACAAAAGGAACTGACATCAAATCATTGCTTTGGTGTGTATGATGAACAGGCTGTTTTATCTCAATTCGTGGGTTCATCCCATGATCAGATTTACCATGATATGCTGAACATGGACCCTGATTAGTATGGATGCATTGATGGGCCCCATCCAGGCATGCGATATAACATAGTTGACATCCTATACAAGTATCGGCATCGATATCGGCAATCACTTTATAGTTTAAATCCAGATCACCCCAGTCAATAAATCCAGGTACAGCTTTGCCAATGAGATTATTCACCGAATTCATACCCATATCATCCAGATAATTGGATAGACCATCTATCATATCTTCAACAATTCTGTAGCCGTTATGCATAACCGCAGTACAAACCTGAACACTTGTTGATCCAAGCGCTAAAAACTCTGCAGCATCCTGCCATGTTGAAATGCCGCCAATACCAGATATAGGAATATTTATATTTTTGTCCCGAGCCAAAGCGGCGACCATATGCAATGCGATGGGTTTTACAGCTGGTCCGCAATACCCGCCATTGGTGCTATTTTTCCCAACGCTGGGTTTAAGTGAGAGTGTATCCAAATCAATTCCGATAATGGATTTGATCGTATTTATCAAAGATAAACCGTCAGCACCACCATGTACAGCCGCTTCACCCGGCACGAGAATATCACCAACATTTGGAGTGAGTTTTACTAATACCGGGACTGATGAAAAATCCATCACCCAAGACGTCAATTCAGTGAGTACTTTTGGCTCCTGTCCTACTGAACTGCCCATACCGCGTTCGCACATACCATGGGGACAGCCGAAATTCAGTTCAAGACCATCAGCACCAGCATCTATTGAACGATTAACGATTTCCTTCCATTCATCCTTTGTTTCTACCATAAGGGAAACGACAACTGCATGGTTGGGATAGCGCTTTTTTACTTCATAGATTTCTTTAAAATTTGTCTCAAGGGGACGATCGGTGATCAGTTCAATATTATTCAGCCCCATCATTGCATTACCGGAGTATTTTACGGCAGCTAATCGAGATGACACATTAACAACTGGAGTACCAAGTGTTTTCCATACTGCACCGCCCCAGCCAATATCGAATGCGCGCATAACCTGCTCGCCGCAATTTGCTGGGGGACCAGAGGCCAACCAAAATGGGTTCGGACTTTTTATACCACACATATCAATAGATAGATCAGCCATGGTAACTCCCTTTATTTATATTTTCCAGATTTGGTTGGATATTCCAGCTTTTTAACATGGCAAATGCAGCCTTTCTGCCGTCAGCAGCGGCGTTTACCACCTCCTTACCTCCATTGATACTGTCACCACCAGCAAATATTTTTGGATGATCCGTCCTGCAGGTTTCATCATCCACAAGAATACATCCTAAATCATCATATTTTAAAAATTTAGAAAAGTGTGATGTCTGCTTATCCTGTCCAATGGCAAAAATTACCATATCACAATTATAGTTGACAGTTTCTCCAGTAACGCTATGCTCGGTTATTAATTCCTTCACGCTGCCATTTTCCAATATAATTTCGAGGGGTGTGATATTTTCGATTAACCGAACACCATGCTTTCTTGCCCCGCTAATTTCATGAGCATAACCGCGCATCATTTGCTCTGTGCGACGATAGAGAATATTCACTTCCGGGATACCCAGCATGGCAAGTTCACGGGCTATGTCAATTGCAGTATTACCTCCACCGATGATCACGGCAGAATTAAGTGAACCAGGTAATTTGAAGTCTACTTCGTTTTTGATTTTTTTGATAAGAGCAGTTGCTCCCCAGACATTTGTACCGGATTTGCCGGGTATATTGAGGAATTTATCTCTCCCCAATCCAGTGCCAATAAATAATGCATCATATTCTTCAATTAGGGATTCGATATGAATATCATTGCCGATTTCAACACCGGTTTTCAATTCAATCCCGTGGTCAAGTAACCAGTTTATTTCTGCAAGCGCAGCTTCTGATTTGAATTTGTAGGGTGCGATCCCTGTCAAGTTTAATCCACCGGGAAGATTATTTTTCTCAAAGATTATTGGATGTACTCCTTCAAGGGCCAGGTATGATGCGCATGCCAATGACGCTGGACCGGCACCGATGAGTGCCACTTTTTTCTGTCTGTCGGTATGAGGTTGAAAGAGTTTTCTTCCAGAAGATTTCTCAATTTGCACTGCCTGATCGACAGCATATCGCTGCAAGCGACCAATATTAATGGGGCTTTGATTATAATCCAGGAAAACACAGGCACCGGCACATAATTCCTCTACGGGACATACTTGAGATGTTGATATTCCCATCATATTAGAAGAAAATATGGTTGTTGCGGCTCCACGGATATTCCCTGTTTTTATTTTTTTTATAAAGGATGGTATGTCAATATCTGTTGGACATGCTTTTATGCACGGAGCATCATAACAAAATAGACAACGATTAGCCTCAATTAGGGCTTCAGATTCAGAAAACAGGGGTTTGGATTCAGGAAAATCGGATTCCAACCGTGATTTTGAGAGCTGAAATTGCGACTGTAACTTTTGAGCCATTACATTCCTTTCACTATTGATCCATTGCCTGAAAAGCATCAGTCAATTTTTCAAGTGCATTTTCTACTTCTGATTTTGAAATATTCATCGCCGGTGATATTCTCAATATATTACCATGGAGTCCACCTCTGCCGATTAACAGTCCCCGGCTTTTTGATTCTTCCATCAGGCCAGTTGCAGCTTCAGCATTTGGAGTTCGGTCATTTTTCGTCTCATCCACAACCAACTCAAGAGCTTGCATGAGACCCATACCGCGAACATCACCAATTATTTTTGGGAATTTTGTCTGCAACTGCTCTAATCCATTACGAAGAATATTCCCCATATTTTCACAGTTTTCAGCAAGATTATCTCTCTGAATAATATTAATTGTTGCGTTTGCAGCAGCACAACTCACTGGATTCCCACCGAATGTGGAAATGGAATTTTTGACTAAAGAATCAGCAATTTCACTACTTGTTATCACAGCGCCCAATGGTAGTCCGTTAGCAATTCCTTTGGCCATAGTCATCATATCCGGCTGCACATCATATTGTTCAATTCCCCACATTTTTCCTGTTCGTCCAAAACCGGTCTGTACTTCATCCGAAATGAAAATACCACCATGATGTCGAATAATTTCGGCAACAATTTTAAAATATTCCTTTGGCGGAGTGATAAATCCCCCCACACCCATTATTGGTTCAACCATCATTCCGGCGATATCACCAGTTGTAGTCGTTTGGATGAGTTCTTCCAAATCTTCAGCACATGCTGCACCACAATCGGGATATTTTAGTTTCATCGGACAGCGATAACAATAGGGGGCAAGTGCATGTTTTATAGAGGCAATCTGAGTAGGAAGGGCTCTCCATGGGGCATGAGCTGTAAGGGATTGGGCCAGCATTGATCTTCCTGAATAAGCATAACGAAGTGCTATAAACTCAGAGTTACCTGTATAAGTCATGGCCATCATTACAGCAGTTTCATCTGCTTCTGTCCCTGAGGCAGTAAAATAACTTTTTTCCAAATTGTCTGGTGTGATCTCTGCCAGTCGTTGAGCTAACTCTACAACTGGTAAAGTCGGATAAAGTGATGATATGTGACTGAGGCGGTTTACCTGGGAAATGACTTCTGCATTTACTTCGTCATTAGCATGACCCAGTGAAACGGTGAGAATACCGCCAAAAAAATCCTGATATGAATTACCATCAAGATCTTTTACCACAGATCCCTTTCCCTCTGTGACGACGATAGGTTCATTATAATAATTCTTTGCAGCAGGAAAAAGAAAATCCTGATGTTTTTTACGAATATCCTGACTGTTCATAAATTCCTCCGTTTATTAATAATCTAAAAGATCATCATATGATTCTGGACGTCGGTCCCGAAAAAACTGCCATGTTGATCTAACTTCATCAATCATATCCAAATCAAATTCAGCGATGAGTAATTCATCATTGTCTTCAGATGCAACCTTGAATAATTCTCCTCTAGGGTTCACAAAATATGAGGTACCGTAAAATTGACCCAAATTCCATGGTTTTTCTGTACCTACTCGATTGATACATCCCATAAAATATCCATTTGCAACGGCATGTGCCGGTTGCTCCAATTTCCAAAGATATTGTGATAATCCCGCAACGGTAGCAGATGGATTATACACAATTTCAGCGCCATTGAGACCCAAGGCTCTTGCCCCTTCAGGGAAGTGTCGATCATAACAAATATATACACCAACTTTTGCATATTTCGTCTGAAATACAGGATATCCCATGTTACCCGGTTTGAAAAAGAATTTTTCCCAGAACCCTGACGTATGAGGGATATGATTTTTTCGGTATTTGCCTAAGTAAGTACCATCTGCATCTATCACAGCGGCTGTATTATACAAAACACCAGGCTGCTCTTTTTCATATAATGGTACGATCAAAACCATTTGATACTTCCGGGCATAATCCTGCAAAAATTCTGTTGTAGGACCTGGAACTGATTCTGCAGATGCATACCATTTCATATCCTGTCCTGGGCAGAAGTAAGGTGTATTAAAGATTTCTTGCAAACAAAGTATTTGGACGCCATTTTTACCAGCTTCATCGATATATGGAAGATGCTTTTTTAGCATAGCATCCTTTATTTCCTCAATAGTTCCTTCGCCCTCAGTTTTTGGCAGACTCATTTGAATCAAACCAGATTTAATTATTCTTGGCATATTTGTCTCCTGTTACATTTTTAAATTTTCAAAATTAATTAATTAATTAACCTTGGTTCCCCTGTTAAGGTGGATCGAGGGGGTTAGAATATTTTGATAATTATTCTGAAAATAGACTGCGTTTCAAAAACTGGCCATTGCCTTTATTACCAACATATTTACAATCATCAATAATTATTTTTCCACGTGAGATGACTGTTTCGGATAAACCCTGAATATCAAATCCTTCATAGGCATTATAATCCACTTTCATATGATGGGTGCATAAATTTGTCACACTGATGGTTTCTTTTCGTTTTGGATCAAAGATGACAATATCCGCATCACTGCCAACAGCAATAGTACCTTTTTTGGGAAATAATCCAAATGTCTTTGCCGCAGCGGTTGAGGTGATTTCGACAAATTTATTTAATGATATCCTTTCTTCAACAACACCGCTGTTATAAATAAGGCTCATACGATTTTCAATTCCAGGAGCGCCATTGGGTATTTTTGTGAAGACGTCTTTTCCCAGTATTTTTTGATCATCCATACGGAACGGACAATGATCAGTAGCAATTGTCTGTAAATCTCCAGTCTGGATACCACGCCATAAATGCTCCTGATTCCATTTTTCACGAAGTGGGGGAGACATTACATACTTGGCACCATCAAATCCTTCGTCTCCATAGTAATCGAGATCTAGGAGAAGATACTGCGGGCAGGTTTCGGCAAAAACCGGCAGACCCTGATCCCGTGCCATAGTAACTTCATCTAGCGCATCAGCAGAGGTAAGATGGACAATGTACAATGGGGATTCAGCCAACTCTGCAATGGCAATCGTTCGATGGACGGCTTCAGCTTCCATTTTGGTCGGACGTGTTAAAGCATGCCATTTTGGACTTGTTTTACCTTCAGCGATTGCTAGTTTGACAATTTCATCAATGACGATTCCGTTTTCAGCATGCACACTAATCATGGCACCCATTTCACCAGCTTTTCGCATAGTGTTAAATATCATCCCATCACTCATATAAAGAACACCTGGATAAGCAGTAAATAATTTGTAGGAGGTGACACCACGATCAATTAAAGTTTTTAAATCAGATAGATATTGATCAGGCATATCGGTTATAATCATGTGAAAGCCATAATCAATGGCAGTTTTACCATCAGCCTTTGCATGCCAAATGTCCAATCCCTCTAAAGGAGATTGACCCTGGGTCTGGATAGCAAAATCGATAAGTGTGGTCGTTCCACCATAGGCGGCGGCGCGCGTACCAGTTTCAAAATCATCAGAGGATACTGTTCCGCCAAAAGGCATATCAAGATGTGTATGTGGATCAATTCCGCCTGGGAAAACATATTTTCCTGAAGCATCCACAACATTATCAGCATCTATTTTTAGTTCTTTGCCTATGAGAGTAACGGTTTCATTTTCGATAAATATATCGGCATGATAGTCATCTACTGCAGTTATAATTCGTCCGTTTTTTATAAGTAATGACATAAAGATCTCCCTGTTAATTATTAAAAATGGTTTGTATCACCAGAGTAATATTATTTGGATTTGCCAGCGTTCCAGGCAGTTAAACCACGTTCCTCATCCGTTCCGGGGATGGTATTATCAAGCAATATTGCCAGGAATGCACCCACAGCCATACCAGTACTGCCAAGTGTATTCAAAATGTTGGCAAGCCAGGAAAAGTTTTCAGAAAATACGAGTGGATGGGCAATAAAATATTCTGGGACACTCAATCCCATAAAAAATGAAAATCCAAGTATGAATAAGTTTCTTGCTGAATTCAAATTTATAAATTGAAGATTTGATAGTCCTACTGAAGCAATCATACCAAACATAGCGCAATACATACCGCCAACAATAGGTGCAGGTATGGTGGTGAATAATGCTCCAAATTTTGACACCGTACCAAGGATAATCATGATTACTCCACCTGTCTGAACGACTCTCCTGGCTCCAACACGTGTAAGGCCGATAGCACCAATATTTTCACTATAGGAAGTGGTACCGTTACCGGAACCGAAAATTCCCGCAATGAGACAACCAATACCTTCGAAAGTAATACCACGATTGATAGTTTTTTTGTCAGGTATTGGTGCACCGCTCAACCTGGCGCAGGCATAATAATCTCCAATAGATTCCACCATAGAGGCAATGTAACCCGCCAGCATCCCAACAATGGCAGCAGCACTAAATACCGGCCATCCCCATTGGAAGGGGTATGGGAATCGAAACCACGGTGCATTTTGAAGGTTTTCAAGACTGGTGTGAGAAGGATGACCAGCTGTAAAAATACCCATTGCTGAACAAATTGCCGCAACACCCCAGGCGGTAAGTATTGCCAGTAGTATTGGATAAAGCTCAAATATTCGGTTTGATTTGCGCAGATACTGACTGAATAATATTATGAGAAATATTGTCAATCCCCCAATAGGCCAATGACTGCCCGCTTCAGGAGCACCGAATTTAAATAGGGCCAAACCGATGAGGGCAATGGTAGGGGCAATGGTGATAGGACCGACAAATCGCAGTAGCCTGCCTACCATACCCGTTGAACCAATGATGATTTCAAATATGGCCCCAGCAATAATTGCACCCTGCACATGCTGAATCCTTACCTCCCATCCAGAATTTGCCAATGCCGCCATCCCGCATATAGCAAAAGTTGGGGCAAGAAAAGAGAATGTACCCCCCTGAACAATGGGAAGACGATTTCCCCATGTCGTTTGTAATAATGTAGTGATTCCACTTATAAAAAACATCGTGGCAATGAGATATCCTTTTTCCACAGGATCAGTAATTCCAAATGCTGGAGACAAAATTAATGGTATGGCAACAGTGGACCCAAACATCGTGAGATAATGTTGGAATCCTAATATTATCGTCTCAATAAGAGGTGGTTTGTCATCAATCTTATACAAAAGTGTATTGGAATTATCTGTGTTTGCCATCAATTTTCTCCTGCATGATTATATATTGAAAATTTGTCGAGTATTGTGAATAGCCAAAGGAAATTAATTGGGCTCGTGGATTAACTCATCCAATTGGATTTGGCTTCAGGATTCCATTTTGTTGTTATCTTTTTCTGCTTTGTCCAAAATTCAATGGAACTCTTACCGGTGATATCACCGGTGCCGAACCGAGATTCATTCCAGCCACCGAAAGAGAAAGGCTCACGAGGCACGGGAACGCCGATGTTTACACCAATCATTCCCGCACTGGCATGCGCTGCAACATAACGTGCAAGTCCTCCAGATTGAGTGAAAACGGCAGCTGCATTGCCATAATTGGAGCTATTTTCTATCTTAATGGCTTCATCAAGAGTTGAAACCCTTAGAATTGAAATCACTGGCCCAAAAACCTCTTCCCGGGCAATTTTCATTTCTGATGTAACTTCATCGATTATAGTCGGACCGACATAATATCCATTTTCATTGCCTTTTACTTTTGCACCCCTGCCATCGACGAGTATTTTTGCACCCTGGGCTTCGGCTTCGTCGATATAATTTTCTATTCTGAGTTTGGCTTCCGCAGAAATAACAGAGCCAAGATTTTCACCAGGGACAATACTTCTAGCTTCTTCACATAATTTTTCGATTATATGATCTACCTCTCCAACAGCAACCATTGCTGATGCAGCCATGCACCTCTGTCCGGCGCATCCTGACATGGACACTGCAACATTTGATGCAGTCATTTCTACATTGGCATCAGGCAAAACAATTAGATGATTTTTGGCACCGCCTAAAGCAAGGGCCCTTTTGAGATTGGCCGTAGATCTTTTGTAGACAATTTTTGCTACTCTAGTTGATCCGACAAAAGAAACTGCCTGAATATCCGGGTGGTCACAGATTGATTCCACAACCTCCTGAGCACCATGAACTATATTGAAAACACCATCTGGCAAACCAGCTTCCTTAAGAAGTTCGGCAAGGCGCATGGCACTTAAAGGCACCTGTTCAGATGGTTTGAGTACCATAGTATTTCCCATAACCAAAGCATTTGGTAAAGTCCAGTTTGGAACCATATTTGGAAAGTTGAAAGGTGTTATGCAGGCAACGACACCAAGTGGAGAAAATTCTGATCGACATTCAACACCATTGCTAACTTCAAGAATTTCACCAAAGGTTAGTTGCGGCAATGAACAGGCAAATTCAGTTACTTCGACAGATTTCAAAACTTCAGCTTCAGACTCTGATATTGTTTTACCATTTTCTTCACTCACCAATGCAGCAAGTTCATCTTTAAGCTGTTCTAATAGTTGTTTGTATTTATAGAATACCTGGACCCGCTCTTTTATAGGCATATTTGACCATCTTGGAAAAGCTTCCTTCGCAGCAGAAACGGCGCTATCCACTGAAAGACTATTTGACAGCGGTACTTTTGAAATTATTTCACCAGTTTGCGGATTAAAAACATCCAATAGATTATTTCCACCAGTAATATTCTCACCATTGATAAAATTGGTGATTATGGGGTATTTCATGATTGATTTCCTGTTATTGTGAGTGAGAAAATTAAATATATAGTGAGGATGTTTACTACAGCAAAGTTAAAATGTAATAAAATGGGATATTAAATCCCTTTTTGTTGGGTTGGGATGAAAGATTCAATTGCTTACGAGGAATTTTTATATTTGATCAGAAATTTAATCGACGTGATGTTGGCAAGAAAATTGTAAAATAGATTTATCATTAAATATTTAGATTCTGTGATAAAATTTTATTCATTTGGGAACAAATTAATTAGTTCGATATTGAACTATTCAACATCGAATAATATTATGTCTCAAACAGATTGAAAGTCAATTGTTTGAAAATATTATGTAATTAACTTTATCATCAAAAATAAAAGGAAATAAGAATGAATCGAATTAACCATTTAATAATAATAACAGGCATCATTTTTAGTCTTGCTGTATCTGCTGAAAAACTAAAAAGTTTTGTGGATAAAGAAAAGAGCAATATTACATGGATTGCCACAAAAGTTACTGGTGAACATAATGGTGAAATCACCATGAATAAAAGTTATGTAGAACTGGAAAATAATAAAGTCACAGGTGGCATATTCGTATTTAACATGAATACCATTACGAATAATGATGTAGAATCGGTAGAATGGAATGGCAAACTGGTTGGTCATTTAAAGTCAGATGACTTCTTTGATGTAGAAAATTTTCCAATTGCAATTTTTACAATTACTAAAGCAGAGGCTAAAAAACCATCTGGTGAGGATAAATCAAATTACAAAGTGTTTGGAGATCTGATGATTAAAGGAATTTCTCATCCTATCGAATTTCTGGCAACAATCCATTTCCATAACAATGCTGGCCATGCAACGGGAAATATCACCCTGGATAGAACTTTGTGGGAATTACAATATCGATCAGGCAAATTCTTTGAAAGCCTTGGAGATAAATTAATATATGATAATTTTGATATAAAATTTGATATTACTTCCACAATTACTAGATAGCAATAAGAACGATAAAGATACTATTCAAATATGACATAATCGCTTCCTTGATATGATGCTGGGTATCAAGTGTAAATTTTCTATATTATAAATAGAAAATTTTATATAACTCAATTTTAAACATAATGAAGGCAGTAGCATATAGCAAATTTAAATCTCCGTTAGAAATTGTCCATCTATCTGATCCAACACCGGTTGATGATGGAGTCGTCATTGAGGTCAAGGCCAGTGGTTTATGTCGCAGTGACTGGCATGGATGGATGGGGCATGATACGGATATAAAACACTTTCCTCATATTCCTGGTCATGAATTTTCAGGTATCATTGTGGATAAGGGAAAAGATGTAAAATCATTTAAGCTCAATGATAGGGTCACTGTACCATTTGTATGTGGTTGCGGAAATTGTCACTGGTGTGGTAATGGTAATCCGCAAGTTTGCGATCACCAGTTTCAACCTGGATTTACTCATTGGGGCTCCTTTGCTCAATTTGTTTCCATCCATCATGCTGATTTTAATCTAGTCAAAATTCCAGATACCATCGATTATATCACTGCTGCCAGTTTGGGATGCAGATTCATTACCTCTTACCGGGCCGTTGTTCATCAGGGGAAATTAGCCCCCGGGCAATGGGTATCAGTATTTGGATGCGGAGGAGTAGGATTATCAGCAATCATGATTGCCAAATCAAAAGGTGCAAAAGTAATCGCTATTGATATTAACGACTCTGTATTAAAGTTGGCTCATAGTGTTGGGGCTGACTTAATAATGAATCCAAAAGAGATCAAAGATATTCCCAATGAGATATGTAAAATAACCAAATATGGAACGCATTTATCTTTGGACTGTCTCGGTAGCGTTGAAACAAGTGTAAATTCCATCCTCAGTTTAAGAAAACAGGGGAAACATATTCAAGTTGGATTAATGGCTGGAGAGGATTTCAGACCTTCATATCCAATCGAAATAATCATATCAAAAGAACTAGAAATTATCGGCAGTCATGGAATGCAGGCCAAAAAATATCCGGAATTATTGGATTTGATTTTGAAAGAGAAATTAAATCCTTCAAAAATTATCAGTAAAATTATACCGTTAGAAAATCTACCGGGAACCCTACAAAATATGAATCGATTTAAACATGCTGGAATTACCGTTGTGAACAAATTTTAACTTTCCACTACAAATATAATAATTAGGAATTTATCCATGTTAAAGACAGTTTTAATTGCATTTAGTACAATATTTATTGCTGAATTGGGGGATAAAACACAACTCGCTGTTTTAGCCTTGAAAAGCAAAGGTATATCCGGTCTGGGTATCTTTACGGGATCCATGATTGCCTTTGCAATTTTAACTGGAATGGCAATATTTCTTGGTGATTGGCTAAATGCAAATATCCCCATAAATGTAATTCAAAAAGTAGCATCTGTTTCATTTATCGTTATAGGTTTTCTCATGTGGTTTGATAAGATTTGATAAACATTTTTGATAGCAAAAATATCTCAGCTTTATCTTAAATTTAAGTTACACATAAAGGAGAATAAGATCATGAAATGTAATGTTGGCAAAACTGACAGAATGCTCAGAATTCTTTTAGGGCTAATAATTCTCGGAGCGAACTGGATCAATTACTATGGCCTCGGCGGTGAGTACTGTGCTTGGGCAAACATTGGGTTTATACCTTTATTAACCGGAATATTTAGATGTTGTCCTGTATATCTGCCATTTAAAATTGATACATCCAAATCAGATTCATAAAGCTTATTTATCGTAATTGGAGGGGGTGGTAAAACATCCCCTTTTTTATTTCGGTTAGTATTTATTAGAATTAAGGTACTAATACTTCGCAAATATTAGTCATAAAGCATTAACTAATCAGTCCATTTAATGTGGATTATTATAATTATAATAATATGGAAAAATAATGCAGAAATATGTTATTGGTAATTCAGGTACAGGATCAGATTGCTCCGTTTCATTTTCACCTCATGACTATCGATGAAATTTAATCTCCAAATAAAAATAGAATTATTAACGAGGAATATAATTTAAATTGATCAGCAGATTTTCTATAAGACATAAATTGATTTTGATAATAATGTCTGTAACATTTTCTTCAGTCATATCAGGTTTCATATTATTTACTTATTATTATGTTAAATCCTATAAAACCAGTATTGAAAAGAATACCAAGTTGGAAGCATTATTTATGGGTCAATTATGTAAACCGGGTTTGTTAGTGCAAGATAGATCCCATGTAAAAAATCATGTTTCAAATCTAGAATTATTTCCAAATATTAGATTGTGTAAAGTATTCGATGAAAAAGGCTTGGAAATTGCCCAATATGGCAATTTTGGTGATGATGGGATTGTAGAAAACCATCAGATTCAAAATGTAATATCCAAGTTTATCAACGATAATCTACATGTTATGATGCCAATTAATAATAATGGCACGGTTATTGGTGCTATATATATCATAAAAGAGATTACCCCTATCCGGAACCAAATAAGACGACATTTGGTAACCATGGTGTTAATACTAGGGGTGATTTTGACAATTTCTCTATTGTTTGCAATAAGGATGCAAAAGGGCATATCCAAACCAATACTTTCACTTAAAAATGCCGTTGAAGACTTAACGAAAACATCAAACTTTAAACTCACTCTAAGAAAACATGATGATGATGAAATTGGAGACTTGGTGGATGGATTCAACATAATGATTAGAGAACTGGATAACAGGCAGAAAAATCAACAAAGAGTTACTAAATCATTGACATTAAATCAAAAACGTTACGAATTATTATTCGAAGAATCACCAATTGGATTGTGGGAAGAAGATTTTACAGAATTAATAGAATATTATTCAATTCTTAAAAAGACAGGGGTAAAGGACTTCAGGGCCTATTTTATTGAAAATCCTGAGAAAGTATTGATTTGCCTCAGCAAAATTAAAGTATTAAATGTAAACAAATCGGCACTAAAGTTATTTGGATTTAAGAAAAAAGAAGATATGATTGGAGAACTTATCAAAACCAGTAAATCTGAAATATCCGAAAAGTATATTGATGAACTGGTTGCTATTGCTGATGGTAACACTAATTTTGATTTTGAAATAAAAACTGCGACACGAAAACAACGGATTGAATACATTCATGTTTGGTTCAATTTTGGTAGACTGCCAGATCAAAAAATTGATTATGCAAGAGTCATAGTTGCTGCAAGCGATATTACTGATCGCAAAAACATTGAATATCGTCAAAAACAACTAAAGGAAAAACTTGAAAAAGATGCGGCAGAAATTAACAAGACCCTGAAAGAGAAAAATGAGAGGTTAGAAGGATATATGAATCTTTTTACCGGACGGGAGTACCGTATAAAAGAATTGAGAGATGAGGTTAAAGAACTAAGGAGAAAACTAAGCGAATTAAACTAGTCATGCTTGCATCAACCCTAATAGAGAAAGAATGAAAATAAATCAGGCAATATTGTTTGGTAAAATCGATATTTCACTCTACACTATAAAAACAGTTTTAGAGGCTCATCGATTTACTTTAAGCATATCCAGTCAATTATATCCGTACCCTCACAAATATAATGAGGATGATATTAAATTATATATTATAAGCAGTTCATTCTCCATTGAAAAAATTTTAAAATTTGTATCTTTAACTAAAAAATACAAAATAAAACCTGTCCTGCTTTTATTGCTTCGTGATATTGAAGACAAGGAAAAATTTAAAAAAATAACAAATCAGTTTTACGATGTAATTCCTTCTTCCTCTGATCAGCAAAAGACAAATGTCATAATCAGAAATATATCAGAATTAATTCAATTAAAATTGGGATCGTGGAAATCCAAACAATTAAATAGAAATGATATTCAGATATTCAATGATGAGATGCTAAAACAATCTCAAAAAATTGCCCATATTGGTGGCTGGCATTTGGATGTAAAAACAAATACATTATTTTGGACAGATGAGCTATATAGAATTTTCGGTTTTAAACCACAGGAAGTTGAACCGGAATACAAATTATTTTTATCCGTCCTTCCTGAAAATGATCGAGAAATTATTGATAATTATTATCAGAAATGTTTAAGTGAAAATCGGGAATTTCATTTAGTGCATCAGGTGGTTCGGTCAGACGGATCGAGGAGATTTGTCTACCAAAAAGCAAATCACATTATTGGTGAAAAAGGTAATAGAGTATATGCCTTGGGCACTATCCACGATATCACCGACACCATTAGCTCGCATACTGAGTTGAGAGAGATATCAGGACGTTATAAAACTCTATTTCAACTAAGCCCAAGTGGAATTCTTATTGAAGATTCAGAGGGCAAAATTATTGATATCAACCAGTCTTTTTGTGATTCACTGGGATACACTCACAAAGAGCTTGTAGGGAAAAATGTTAGAATGATTGTGGATCCCAGCAAATCTGCTAAAGTTTCAGAAAACATCATTAAAATTCTTAGTGGGGAAAAACTACAGCATATTGTCAAATCCATAAAAAGAGATGGTTCAATTTGTAATATGGAATTGAGAGAAGCCCCATTGACATTAGCTGATGGGCGCTCCGGTATTATAAGCACTGCTCATGATATTACCGAACGGGTCCGTGCTGAAGAATCAATTCAAATCCAATTAAAAAATATCGAATTTTTAGTCAGCACATCTATGGAATTGGTAAATCTTCCCTTGGGAACAGACATCTTTGAATTTATTGGCGATAAAATATACCAGCTTGAAAACGATAGCCTTGTAATTATTTCGGAATATATTCAGCAGTCCAGAAAATTAAGAATTCGTAATGTAAAGGGATTGACTGGAGCTTACAATAAAGTTCTTAAAATGAACAATATCAGCGATGTTGAATTTGAATCTTCAGTCGATGAAAAATTTAATTTACAAGATGGCAAACTCATTAGGCTTCCCCATGATATGAAATTACTGACATCCAACAAAACGGATAATGAGTTCAGTCGTCAAATTTCTAAACTTCTTAATTCTCATGAAATATATTCTATGGATTTTATATGGGATGAGGAGCCTTTTGGCAATCTCTTTATTATTATACCAAGTGATAAAGAGATAATGCATAATCAGGTTATTCAAGCGTTATTAAGACAAGTCTCTATTGTGATGAAAAATAGAAAATACCAACAAATACTTCTTGAAAAACAGGAAATATATAATCGTGCTGTTATTAGCGGAAAAGTAGGTGTCTGGGAATTAAACATCGAAACAAAATCTATGTATATTGATCCAAATCTAAAACATATGCTTGGTTATCATGATAAAGATATAGAAAATAAATTGTCTGAATGGATGAAACATATTCATCAAGACGATCAGGATAGATTTTGTGAAAATTTAAATATGTACATTGCAAACAAAGGATCCGCTTATGTTGACGAAGTGCAAATGGTACATAATGATAAATCTATCAGGTGGTACTTGTTTAGGGGGAAATCTGTCCAGGATGTAGATGGTATTTTCAGACATATAACGGGTACCGCAATTGATATAACAGAAAAAAAGTTAATCGATGAAAAATTAATGGCCGAAGAATCGAGATATCGAGATTTATATAAAATGGTTCGGTCAATTTCAGATAATATCCCTGATATGATATTGGTAAAAGACTTGGATGGTATTATTTCCTTTACAAATAAAGCAATGTCCGATCAATTGTTATTTACGAAAACACCATTTGAATCTGAAGGCAAATTGCTGCACTCGATAATTGATCAGGAAAAAGAAAAACATGAGGATAATGCAAATTGGTTCACGATAGATTTAGACTGGCAGAAAAATGATGCAAGTACTTTAGAAAGAAAGTTAAGTACCAGAAATTCTGAACTGGGAAATATTCGAGAAAAATTTGTTTTTCTGGATGCCTATCGCGTACCAATTTGGGATGATAACGGAAATCTTACAAGTTTGCTTTACTGTGCAAGAGATATTACTGAAAAGCATAAAATTGAACAGGAATTGTTGAAAAAAAATGTCGATCTTGAAAATAGCGAACGAAGATATAAATCACTTTTTGAAGAATCCCCCATACCGCTGTGGGAAGAGGATTTTTCCGAATTGATTGATCATTTTGAACAACTCTTAGAAACAGGTATAAATGATTTCGAATCTTATTTCCTAAATAATCCTCAGGCGGTAATTGACTGCAGATCAAAGATTAAAATTACCGATGTTAATAAATCTGTTTTGCGTCTATATCAGGCAGAAAGTAAATCACAATTACTTGAAGAATTATCTGACACATTCACAAGTGACAGTCACAATGTTTACATCGAGGAATTTGTATCATTGGCAGCAGGTAATTCAGTATTCGAAGGTGAATCAACTATAAAAACTTTGTCCGGTGGAATTCGAATTATCAATTTAAAGTTAAGTATAAGTAAAACCTCATCTCACGAAAAAGATTATCGAAAAGGCCTGGTAGCTACTATAGATATAACCGATAAAAAGCTTGCACTAAAAGAACTTTTTGAAAGCCGCCAATTGAGCAAAGCAATAATTGATGGTTCGCCAATTGGAATAACTGCCAGAGATAGGTTCGGTACCTTGCTAAGTGCCAATGATGCCTGGCTGAATATATTTGGATATAATCGTACGGAAATTCAAAAATTATACTCACAAAGACAAAAATTAAGTTTTGATGAGAGGGATAGTTACCTTGGATTGTGGGTGGAGAAAGTAAGGCAGATATACGAAAAAGGCGGAGATTTAACCATACCAGACCTTAAACTTCTTAAACCAAAAGAAGGCAAAGCAATATGGATATCACAGCGCTTCAAAGGTATTTTGGATGAGTCAGGTAATGTCGATAAAATAATTATAATGACAACGAACATTACAAAAATGAAAGAAGATAATTTGCTCCTGCAAAAAAACGAAATTAGAATTCAGGCAATTTTAAGACAGGCTCCAAATGCTATATTTGTATTTAATGGAGATGGGCAAATTATGAAAGCCAATAATAAAGCTTGTGACTATTTAGGCTTTTCTGAGTTAGAATTAATGGAAAAGAGATTTGATGAAATCAATAAACCGGGGGTATTCTCAAAATGGAAACATCTTCAGTCTAAATCCCCAACGGTTATTCAAAATACCTATATTAGAAAAGACGGTTCAGAATTTAAGTCCGAGACCAGTCTTGGTTCTTTGCAAGTTGATAAAGAAGAATTATTTCTTGGAATCTCAATAGATATAACTGAACGATTGAATATTGAAGAGGAACGAAAAAATATAAGGGAGAGATTAGAGAAAGCAGTAAAAGAGAGGACATACGAGCTTGAGAAAATCACCGATGCATTGACGTTGATGGCTGAAGACAGTAAAGAGACCGGAGAATCACTAAAAAGAGCAAATAAAAGTCTTGAATCGACAAATAAGGAACTTGAAGCTTTCTCATACTCAGTGTCGCACGATTTAAGAGAACCACTTCGTCATATAAAATCTTACAGCCACATTATTCAGGATGATCATTCTGATAATTTAAATGATGATGCGTTGGAAAATCTCAATAGTATTATTAATGCCACAAATAAAATGTCACAATCTATTGATGACTTAATGTATTTGTCAAAATTGAGCAAACATCAATTGGATCTAAAAAAAGTCGATTTAAGCAAGATTGCAAATTCTATACTTAAAGATTTTCAAGTAAGAGATAAGATTAGAAAAGTTGAATTGGATATCCAATCAGATGTAGTGGTGCTCGCCGATAAAAAGCTCATAAGGGCAATGATGCTTAATCTGCTTGAAAATGCCTGGAAATTCACATCAAAAACTGATTCTGCAAAAATAAGTTTTGGGTTTTTGCCTGAGAAAAAAAATGAAAAAGGTGAAATAATCAAACAAAATATTTATTATGTAAAAGATAATGGCGTCGGATTCGACCAAAGTGAAAAGGATAATCTATTTTTAGTATTTAACAGATTGCACAGCGCCAAGGATTTTCCCGGGACAGGAATTGGACTTGCCACCGTGCAAAGAGTTATAAATCGGCATAGTGGTCAAATATGGGCAGATGGTGAAATCAATAACGGCGCTTCATTCTATTTTGAATTAAAATAAAAATTAAACATTATTGACATAATTTGAATCCTGTCAAAATATGTTGAAAAATAAGATCCGAAAGGACAATTATTTGTATGAATAAAATATTTATTCTAATAGTCGATGACTCAGTTGATGATTATCAGCTTGTAGTTCGTCAGTTAAAGCAGGCTGGATTTGATATATTCTCAAAAAGGGTTGAAAATGCAGCTGAGTTTGAATCTTCATTGGATGAAAACAAGTGGCAGGTTATATTGTGCGATTATGTGATACCGGGTTTTGGTGGAATGGAAGCGCTCAAAATCTATAAAGAAAAAAAAATAGATATTCCATTTATAATAATCACTGGAAATATTAATGATCAGCTAGCAGTTGAAGCAATGCACGAAGGGGCACATGATTATTTAATGAAAGATAATCTTGATAGACTAGCACCAGTCATCAAGAGAGAGCTACTGGAATTCAATATTCGGGAAAGAGCCTCCAAGGCGGAGAGAAACCTGGTATTGAGTGAAAACAAGTTCAAAAACTATATTAATCATGCACCGGATGCTATTTTTGTTACAGATTCTAAAGGATTAATCTCTGAAGTCAACCGAACTGCATGCATAATGACAGGTCGTACTCATCTTGAATTACTTGAAACCCAAATATTTGACCTGTATGCACCAAAAAATAAAAATATAGTTGCCCAACAGTTAAGGACAACTCTTGAGACAGGCAAATATTCTGGTGAGACACAGTACTTAAAAAAAGATACTACTGTTGGATGGTGGCACATAGATGCAGTGAAAATGACAAGTAATAAAATGTTATTATTTTTCAATGACATTACTGAGAGGAAACAAGCAGAAAGATTAGAAAAAGCCGTATATGATATTTCTGAAGCGGCTCATAGTACAGGGAGTTTGAAAGAATTATATTTTACAGTTCACAATATTGTTAAAAGTGTTATGCCTTCTGAAAGTTTTTTTATTGCACTTTATAATAAAGATTTAAATATTGTCACCTTTCCATATAATACAGATGAGAGAGGCCGTAAACCTGTTCAAAGAGAGAGGGGAAAGGGTCTGACTGAATATGTCCTTTTATCTGGTAAGACATTCTTTGGTACACAGATTGAAATAAATAAATTAATTGATAGGAATGAAGTTGAGCAATTCGGAGACTCGGCGAAAGTTTGGCTTGGCGTTCCTTTAAAAATTAACAATGTTGCAATAGGGGTTATGGCAGTTCAGCATTATACGAATCCAAATATTTATAGTAATAAAGATATAAAGATAATGGAATATGTTAGCAGTCAGGTTGCTATTGCCATTGAAAGAAAAAGATCTGAGATTCGGATAAAAGAAGAAAAAGACAGAGCAAAACTTTATCTAGATATCGCCGTGGTTATGTTAATTGCTCTTGATCGAAATGGGAAAATAATACTCGTTAATAAAAAGACACTGGAATTGCTAAAATATGAGGAAAACGATCTTCTTGGTAAAAATTGGTTTGAAGTTTGTGTGTCATCAAAGGAGCGAGAAACTGTAGAAAATCGTTTTCATCAAATAATGAAAGGGAAACGTAAACCATCTACAGAATTTGAAAATACTGTGCTCACAAGTAAAGGCAGGTCCCGAATCATTTTATGGAATACTGAAGTTTTAAGGGATGAAAAAGGCGAGATTAACGGTTTACTTAGCTCGGGAAATGATATTACCCAAAAATTAAGAAACGAGAAAAAGACAAAAGAATTATCAGCTCAGTTAATTCAGAGCCAAAAACTTGAATCAATCGGAACACTTGCAAGTGGTGTTGCTCATGAAATTAATAATCCATTGACGGTAATTATAAATTATGCAGAGATGATGATGGCTTTTGAAAATCTTGATGAGAAGCTGAATAAATGGGTGAACGAAATAATAAAGGAAGGATACAGGGTAGCCCAGATTGTCAAGAGTCTATTGGCATTTTCAAGGGCTGAGGTTGGCTTTTTTAGTAGAACAACTCTAAAAAGTATTGTTGATTCATCTATATCATTGGTAGACTCGGTTCTTTTCAACGAGCAAATTCTCTGTACTATAGATATCCCAGAGGATTTGGAAGAAATTCAATGCCAGGGGCAGCAGATACAACAAGTAATCATGAATCTAATAACCAACGCACGCTACGAATTGAATCAAAAATATCCTAGCTGGGATGATAATAAAAGAATCCATATTTCAATTAAACCATTTAAAAAGAAAAATGTAAAATGGCAAAGATTAACAATAGAAGATTTTGGACAAGGGATTTCTAAGGAAACCCAAAACAGAATTTTTGAACCCTTTTATTCAACAAAACCTGCCGATAGTGGGACTGGATTAGGTCTAGCAGTAAGTTATGGAATTATCCGTGAGCATAACGGCAAATTATGGGTAGAAAGCGAATTGGGGAAATATACCAGATTTCATGTGGAAGTGCCAGTTGATAATGAAGATTTAGAATATCAATTCTCCAATTAGATGTTAACATAAAAAACGATTCCCTGCTGCCTACCTTCTTAATCAAAAATTATTAGAGTAATTCATAATTGCAATCACAGCATGAGAGTTGTTGAGCTGTTTTATTATTGTGATATTCTATTGCAATTCACCATTATCTTATTCAGATTAGTAAATTAAATTAGTTATCATATTATCCATAATATTTAGGGAGATTGTACTCAGGATAAAAAACAAAGGGTTATGTTATGGCCAAAAATTAACTAAATTGAAATTGGTGTGGATATGCGGGGGTGTATATGGCATTGCAGGGTTTGAACTTTGATCCCTAAGAATAGATAAAATAAGTAATGACTAAACGAACCAAACAAGTGGAGCTCATCAACGAACTTCTAAAGAACTACAAAGAGCCTGAGAAGGTATAAGGAAAAGATTTACTCCTCAAACAACTCGCACAAATCATCCAACATCTTTATCTTGGTTTTTCTATTTGAATTTCCTTCATAAAACTATTCAGATTTAATATACTGTTTTTTAGACTTTTTATCTGAAGCTGGTAGCTTATCATAATCCCCTTTTTTTGGTTACATTAATAATAAGCAACAGGGTTACATGAATTTTGAATCATGGACAATAAGCGAGAAACCAATTAAGTATTGTTTCATTAATTTAATAATACTTAATATTTCCCAGATGGAATTAATGGGTGAACGCATCAAAAGAAGACGGGAAAGCCTGAATATTCAAGCAGGAGACTTGGCCAACTCCATTGGAGTAAGCGCTAGTTTGATTTCACAGATTGAACGAGCAAAAGCCTTCCCCTCTATTCTAACCTTAAAAAAAATTGCAGACGCATTACATATAACTGTTGGCGAGATCATCGGAGAAAAAAGTAATTTGAACAAACATCCAGTAATCTTAAAAAACCAAAAAAAGTTTTTTAAAAAGAACAGCAATGGAACAAACGCTTTTCTCCTTTCCCACCACGACCCTGGAAAACTAATGGATCCCTTTTTGCTTGAATTTCAAAAGAATTCTGATTCAAGTGATATCATGACTTTTGTCAACCCAAGACAAGAATTTTGTTATGTTATTCAAGGCAAATTTGATGTTATTATTGGATCTTCAACTTTTAAAATCAATGAAGGTGATAGCTTCTATTTCCTCTCCAGTGAATATCATTTATTTGTAAATACTTATTCAGATATATCACAGTTATTATGGATTGTAAACCAGAGCATGTAACTATCAAATCATTGATAAAATGCAAGGAATAAATAATGCCTACAAAAAATCTACATTCTTTTAGCCAGACTGATATTGAAAAATTGATGGATCGTCATGATCTAAATGAAGAAATTAAAAATGTTATAATAAATGAAGATTTGGTTCCAGCCAGTTTACTTTCCCGGTTACATAATAGCTACCCACAACATTCAAAATTATTACCAGATTCAAAAGCTTTATTTACAAATGCCAAGAATAAATACTCTTCGTTATCTGGTTTTCAACAAGTTTGTGAGATATTGGAAGATAATGACATATACCTTACTGAAATGAAAGAACGTGAATTATTCGTTGAAGTATATGCATTTTTGGCAACGAAGCACATTTTAAATACGATTGAATGGGATAATTATCTTCAGGACCCGGTATTTCAATTAATTTTCCCACAACCTGGTATGATCGACCAAAAAATTGTAGATGAATACAAGAGTATAGAAGATGCGGATGAAAGAACAAAAATGGTTGTGAATTATCGAGATAAGACAAATCCGCACGATGGTAAACAAATTTTAAATCGACCCTCCTTTTATACGTCAGAGGGTGAGGTTGAAGCCGTTGATGGCGGTCAACATAAATATCCACAAGTTTTTCTATTATTTGACAAAACGACGCAAGGATGTTTTGCATATTGTACATACTGTTTCCGTCATGCTCAGGTACGAGGTGACGAAGATATGTTTATTCAAGATAATGTTTCACAGGTACATGAATATTTAAGAAGGCATAAAGAAGTCACCGATATTTTGATAACTGGTGGTGATGCCGGGTATATGCCAACTTCAAGACTCAGTGAATATTTACGGCCACTAATGGAAGATCCCGAGTTGATGCATATTCGGAATATAAGAATTGCATCTAGGGCACTTACATATGAACCTGACATTGTTCTTGATTCCAAATATGATGGCTCCCTCAAACTATTTGGAGAATTGATTGATCATGGTATTCAAGTTTTATGGATGGGGCATTTTTCCACATCTAAAGAATTTCTTAATATCCACACTATCGCAGCAATACGAAGATTGAGAGCAAATCGTATTAACATTCGAAGTCAAAGCCCAATGATGAATCATGTCAGTTTATTTATGGATGACAAAGGTGTTGTTGATATTGATAAATCAGCTCAAAACTGGATTGATCTAGCCCACATACTAATGATGTTAGGGATGTCATTTCATTCCATATATTGTGCCAGACCTACTGGTGAACATGGTTATTTTACAGCTCCATTGGCAGATATGAATCGCATATTCAGTAAAATATATCGCTCACTACCATCTGAAGGAAGACCTTCTCGATACATAACTATGACATCATCTGCAGGTAAAATTTCACTAATGGGTGAAGTTGAAATAAATGGCGAAAAAGCGTTTGCCCTTAAATTTAACGAAGCTAGAAATATGGAATGGATGGACAAAACCTTTCTTGCTAAATTTGATGAGAAGGAAAACACCATAGAGAAACTTATCTCATATGACACAAATAATTACTTCTTTGAAGATGAACTCAAAGATATTGAGAGTCAATTGGAAGATGATTTTAATAAATCTATGAAAGAGGAAAAACCTACTTTGGTTAACCAAGAGGTATAATTATATGATAAATAAACTGGTGAAGTCAGATAAGAAGGCTGTATCAGATATTTTTGACGGTGCTACTATTTCGATTGGTGGATTTGGTGAAGCTGGCAGTCCCCTTGAGCTAATCCATCGGCTAATTGATCTGGGTAGTAAAAATCTCACGGTGGTTAGCAATAATACAGGCAGTGGGAATGTGGGGATAGCGGCTTTAATTGAAAACAGGCAAGTAAAAAAAATGATCTGTTCATATCCAAGATCTACCAACTCAGTCGTTTTCCCAGAACTCTATCGTAATGGTGAGATAGAGCTAGAGTTGGTTCCTCAGGGTACATTAGCCGAACGTATTCGTGCAGGAGGCGCTGGGATTCCAGCTTTTTATACCCCCTCTTCGGTTAATACCCCTTTAGCAGAAGGAAAAGAGACACGTGAGTTTAAAGGTCAGCAATACGTTATGGAATATGGTATTCATGCTGATTTTAGTTTAGTCAAATGTCAATTAGCTGATCGGTATGGAAATCTTACTTATAATAAAACTGCTCGAAATTTTAGTCCCATCATGTGTACAGCTGCCACTACCACCATTGTACAGGCAAAACAAATTGTTGAACCTGGTGATATAGACCCTGAGGCTGTTGTCACACCTGGCATATTCGTAAATCGCATAGTTGAAATTAGTGACCCTGCCCATGAATCTATTCTAGTAGCAAAAAATCATAGGTATCTAAAATGAATGATTTCACTCGTAAAGGATGGAGCCGGACTGAAATGGCTCAGAAAGTGGCTCAGGACCTTCCAGATGGGTCATATGTGAATCTTGGAATTGGCATACCTGAATTAGTGGCCGATCATGTCCCAAAGGGTATCGAAATAATTTATCATACTGAAAATGGGCTTCTTGGAATGGGAGCAATACCTGAAAAGGGGCAGGAAGATATTGAGCTAATTAATGCAGGGAAAAAGTATGTTACCGCGATACCTGGGGCTTGTTATTTTCATCATGCTGATAGTTTCACTATGATCCGCGGAGGACATCTTGACATTTCTGTTTTGGGTGCTCTACAGGTTTCTGATTCTGGCGATTTAGCCAATTGGTCAACAGGAAAACCTGGTGCCATTCCTGCTGTAGGTGGTGCAATGGATCTGGTAGCAGGCGTAAAAAATGTATGGGTGATTACTGAACATGTTACCAAAAAAGATCAATTTAAACTTGTCAATAATTGTGCCTTTCCGTTGACTGGGAAAGCAGTTGTAGATAGAATTTACACCAATTTGGCAATCATTAATGTTACAGAAAAAGGTTTTCAAGTACGGGAAATTGCTCCTGGAATTACATTTGAGTATTTACAGACTAAAACAGAACCAATTATTATACAATAACCTCCCTTTGTTTATAGGTAACTATAATGACTATTAAAAAAAATGCTAATGAAAGCATATATGCCGATGCCGTACAAGTTTTACCTGGTGGCGTCAGTAGAAATACCATTTTTCATAAACCATTTCCGCACTATGTATCAGGAGCTAAAGGCTGTTTTGTCACCGATATTGACGGTGTATCACGGATTGATTTTGCCAATAACATGGCATCTTTGATTCATGGTCATGCCTATCCCAAAATTGTTGAAGCTGTTATTGAACAATTACACAAAGGAACCGCCTATACTCTTGCAACTGAAATTGAAGTTCGATATGCTGAGCATCTTTGTGGTCGAACTGCTGGATTTGAAAAAATACGTTTTGTCAATTCAGGTACAGAAGCAGTTATGTCAATGGTTAAAACTGCAAGAGCATTTACTGGAAAACCAAAAATTGCCAGAGCTGAGGGTTCTTATAACGGCTCTTATGATTATGTTGAGGTGAGTCAAATTTCCAATCCTAACAACTGGGGGGATATAAATAGACCAAATCGCAATCCATTAGCATACGGCACCCCAAAGTGTATCATGGATGATGTTATTATTTATCCATTTAATGATGTGGAGCGAACTCTCAGGTTACTAGATGAAAATGCCGACTCCATCGCATGTGTACTAATTGACCCTATCCCACATCGCGTCGGTCTTTTTGAAGCAACGAATGAATTCATCGAAGCAATTCATAATTGGACAAGAGAGCATAATGCACTCATGGTATTTGATGAAGTAATTACATTTAGAACAAACTATGGTGGAGCACAGGAAAATTATCGTGTTTCTCCTGATCTAACGGCATTGGGCAAAATGATTGGTGGAGGTTTTCCCGTAGGGGCATTTGCAGGGCGAGCCGATATTATGAAAGTTATGGATCCTAATGAAAACCCATTACTTCTACCACATTCAGGAACATTTTCTGCCAATCCAATAACTATGACGGCAGGTTACCACGCAATGCTTGATTTTGATAAGGATGCAGTCGTTAAATTAAATTCACTTACCGCTAAAGCAATATCTCAAATTCAAGAAGCAATAAAAATAGCAGATGTCCCAATGTCAATATCTGGTTCTGGTTCTATGTTCAGACTTCATCCAAGAAAGACCACTCCAAATTCCTATCGTAAGGCATATCAAGCTGTGAAAGAAAAAGCAGTTATGACCAAATTATTGGATTATCTTTTTTATAAGGAGAACATCATAATGGTGAATACTGGTACATGTATGTTCTCAACTGCAATTACTCAAAAAGAAGTGGACAAACTCTCACAAGGAATGTTAAATGCATTTATAGAAATAAAAACAGAGCTGACTCAAGTTCATGCTGAATATCATCACTAAATAATAAGAACATACATATAGAGGTATAATCAATGAAACAAGTATATATCTGTGATGCAATAAGAACCCCTATTGGTGCATATGGTGGTTCATTGTCATCCATTCGAACTGATGATCTAGCAGCTATTCCTATTAATGCATTAAAGGAACGCAACCAGAGTATAAATTGGGAAATGGTAGATGATGTAATCTTTGGTGACGCAAATCAAGCAGGAGAAGATAATCGCAACGTTGCCAGGATGGCCCTATTACTTGCCGGATTATCAGAAAATATTTCAGCGGTAACAGTCAATCGCTTATGTGGGTCAGGGATGGATGCAGTCGGTACAGCTGCTCGGGCAATCCGCTCAGGAGAAGCAGATCTTATCATTGCTGGTGGTGTTGAAAGTATGTCAAGAGCTCCATATGTAATGGCGAAACCTGGACAAGGTTTTTCACGAACACCGGAAATTTATGATTCTACTATCGGATGGCGATTTGTTAATAAAATTATGGATCGGATGTATGGGACAGACGCCTTGCTTCAAACTGCGGAAAATATTGCTGCGGAAAAAAATATCGCTCGTGATGATCAGGATAAATTTTCTTTCTGGAGCCAAACAAAAGCAAAGAAGGCACAGGATAATGGATCACTCGCATGTGAGATAATGCCAGTAACAATCCCAAGACGGAAGAAAGACGCCTTAATCTTTAAAGATGATGAACATCTTAGATTAACGCCTATTGAGAAATTAGGAAAATTAAGGGCTATCCTAGGTGAAGGTACATCCATTACTGCTGGAAATGCATCAGGAATAAATGACGGTGCAGCTGCTCTAATCATCGCTTCTGAAAAAGCTCTTAAGGTCCACGGCTTAATACCAAAAGCTAGGATTCTTGGGATGAAAACTGCTGGAGTAGCACCTCGAACAATGGGTATGGGTCCTGTTCCAGCTACAAAAAAGTTACTTAAATATCTAAGCCTTTCCCTGGATGATATGGATATTATTGAGCTTAATGAAGCTTTTGCGGCACAATCATTGGGATGTACAAGAGAAATGGGTCTATCTGATGATGATCCTCGAATTAATCCGCTCGGAGGAGCGATTGCATTAGGCCATCCTCTGGGAATGAGTGGTGCACGTCTTTTAACAACTGCTTATTATCAATTACAAAATACGGATGCAAAACGAGCGCTTTGCACAATGTGTATAGGTGTTGGCCAGGGCATATCAACTGTGATTGAAAAAGTGTAATTGCCTAGGGTGTATTTTTTATCCCAGTTTTTTAATGTCAGTAAAAGTTATTGAATGAAATATCCATCCCCTAAAATCGGGGAAGTCAATTTCAATTCAAAATGTCCATCTTGGTAAAACAGGATTTCAATATGACCGACAATGGATGCTTGTTGATAAAAATGGTCAATTCCTCACTCAAAGAACATATCCACATTTAGCAAATATATCTTTTGATCCCATTACAGAAGAGAGAATTATTAAATGTTCGTATCTCGGGACAAATCGATTCAATTTTCCATTAGACTCAATAACCACCACAAAAATACACGTGAGTATTTGGGATGATTCATTTAAGGCATTCATATATCCTGAATTTGTAAATGACTGGTTTTCTCAAGTACTAAATATAGGATGCACACTTGTCCATCTCCCTCAAATGCAAATAAGAACAATATATAAATCAAGTGTTGGGAAATCATTCCGAGTGAATTTTCCAGATGGATACCCACTATTGCTTGTCTCTCAGGTATCAATTGATGATTTAAACTCCCGACTTACTCAACCTGTTCACGCGGATCGTTTTAGAGCAAATATTGTTGTAAATGGTACGCAAGTGTATTCAGAGGACAAGTGGAAAACAATACGTATCAACGACATTCCTCTAAAAGTTGTAAAACCATGCGCTCGCTGCAATGTAATAAATGTAGATCAAAAAACTGGAAACCCAGCCAGAGAGCCTCTAAGGACATTGTCTTTGTATCGAAAGTTTGACGATGGTATTCATTTTGGTGTAAATATGTTACACCTATCTGAAGGATTACTTTCCATTGGTGACAAAGTTGAAATTATTGAATAATATCGTAACTAATGATATAGTTACTAAATATGATTATGTGTAAATTTAGGCAGGCGATTATGCCTATAAAATGAAAAATTTAGGAAATTATAATATGGCTAAAAGAACAAAAATTGGTATCATGGGGTTTGGCCGGATTGGAAGAGAATTCTTCCGCATGGCATATAATAATCCCGATCTGGATATTGCTGCCATTGTCGATATTGGAAATCCGGAGATATTAAATTACCTTCAGGATGTGGAAGGATTGGATTCACACGAAGTGAGATTGGAAGGAAATTATCTGGTTTCCCCTCATTCAAAATCTCGAATGTTTACTGCAAAAAACCCAGCTGATATCCCTTGGGATGTATTTGAAGTTGATTATGTAATTGACTGTACTCATAAATTTTGCTCCAGGCATGAGATGGAAGATCATATAAAAAGTGGTGCCAGTCGGGTTATCATTTCGTCCCTGCCCAGGGATTCAATTGATAGAATCGTTGTAATGGGCGCTAATGATGAATCCATTTCACTGGATGATAGACTCATTTCAGCAGGATCATCTACAACAAATGCATTGGTACTTGCATTAAAACTAATAAATAATGAAGAAGAAATAGCCGCTGCGATGCTCACATCTGTCCATGCATTTACAAGTGACCAGCCTCTGCAAAATGTCGCAGGAAGAGATTTTCGGAGAAGCAGATCAGCCGCTGAGAACATTATCCCAAATATAACACCCACATCTGCCTGGATTGATGAAATTCTCCCAGAACTGAGTGGTAAAGTTGACGGAATTGCTCTGAATGTGCCAGTATCGAAGGGTTCAATGCTAGATTTGACGTTAAAAATGAAAAAGAAAAATATTTCTTTGGATGACATTCACAATATTTTTAAGAATGCCTCACAGTCAACGTCAAACTTGGTTGAATTCAATATGGATCCCATCGTATCTAGTGATGTAATTGGAAATACTCACAGCTTTGTATATGATTCTCAAGCGACTCAGAAAACAGAATTTGATATGGTAAAGATTCTTTGCTGGTATGACAATGGTGTTTGTCAGGCTGCAAGAGTGTTGGATGTTTTGACATCATATATCTCATTAGAGAATAGTGGAGGTGCAAAATGAAAATTGCAATAAATGGTTTCGGTAGAATTGGTAGATCTGTATTCAGAATACTCAATCAAAGAGATGATATGGAAATCGTTGCGATAAATGATTTGTTTGATCACAATGCCCTTGCTTATTTGTTAAAATATGACACGATCATGGGTCGCTTTGGCGAGTCTGTTGACATCGTTGAGGATGAGCTTATTACGGGTAACAATACAGTAAAAATGTTAAAGGTCAGAGACCCAAAAGATCTTCCCTGGAAGGCAATGGGAGTAGATGTAGTCGTTGAGGCCACCGGTATTTTCAGAACCAAAGAATCACTTACGTCTCACCTGAAAGCTGGTGCATCAAAAGTTATTCTTACAGTTCCAGCCAAAGATCAAATTGATTTTACAGTTGTGTTAGGTGTAAATGATCATAATTTGAGACCTGAACACCAAATAATATCGAATGCTAGTTGTACAACGAATTGTCTAGCCCCAATGGCAAAGGTTCTCAATGATGCATTTGGAATTACCCAGGGATTGATGACCACAACTCATGCATATACAAATGATCAAAGACTTGCAGATGTCCCGCATAAGGATTGGCGTCGCAGCAGGGCTGCAGCGGAAAATATTATTCCAACTACTACTGGTGCTGCCAAAGCGGTTGGCATGGTACTTCCTGAGTTGAAAGGAAAACTTGATGGATTGGCTGCAAGAGTACCTGTTCCTGATGGTTCTGTTGTTGATTTGGTTATTGAAGTGGAAAAAAATGTTACCGTTGATGATGTTCACGAAGTCGTTCGCCAGGCATCAGAATCTGCAAAAATGAAAAACATCTTAGAATATAATGTAAAACCTATTGTTTCTTCCGATATAATTGGTAACCCACATTCATCAATTTATGATGCACCATTCACCAGAGTAACAGCCGGTAGATATATTAAAACTTTAAACTGGTATGACAATGAATGGGGATATTCAAATCGGGTAGTTGATTTGATAAACTTGATCTCATAGAATAATCTATATACCTCTTATTAAACTGCCCGGATTTATTCGGGCAGTTTTGTTTTAAAATAATTTTACATCATAATTCGAGTCTGTAACAAAGTGTACATATCCATATAGTATTTGACAAATAATAAAGGGGTTGGTAATTTTAACTGAATAATCCCAAGCAATTTATACCATAATACTGGAGAAAAATATGTATAAATCTATATTAGTTATTTCTATTTCTATACTTTCCTTTGTTTTTGCCGCTGAATGGATTGGAATCACCAATGAAAATCCTACTCCATCCCAGGCTATAATTTTATCAGGATCAGAGAGCGAAACTACCATTGAATTTACTCTCGATGGTTTTTGGAAAAATCGATCATCTTTGGATGAAACCGGAGGATACAACCTTGAATTGGAGGAAGGGACCCCCCTTCTTGAAGTTACCGCACCTGATGTCCAAAAATTAAGCACCTCGATTATCATTCCAGATTTTAATAATATGGAAGTGGAAGTTTTAGATTTTGAATATGTCGATTTTGAAAATTATTCTGTTGCTCCTTCAAAAGGAAATTTAACCCGAGATATCGATCCTCATTCAGTCCCATTTGTTTTTGGAGATGTGTATAATCAGGATCAATTCTATCCTGGGGGTCTCGCGGAACTTGGTAATCCATATATTATCAGAGATTTTAGAGGCCAGGCAGTACAAGTATTCCCACTCCAATATAATCCTGTCACTCAGTCGCTTCGTGTATATACCAGTATAACCGTCCATGTTTATGCAACTGATGAAATTGGTGAAAACCCATTAAATCGTCAGGGAGAATTGCAGACTATGATTAGTGAGTACAAAAGTATTTATCAACATCATTTTAATAACTACAACAATTTTATGAATAATAGATATAATATTCTTGATGAAGAAGGTTCAATGCTGATTATTTCTTATAGTTCATTTATGGATGACTTGCTGCCACTGGTAGAGTGGAAAAACATGAGAGGATTAAAAACAACTCTTGTGGATGTAAATGATATTGGCTCAAACTCCAGTGCTATTTCCCAATATGTTGAAGATTATTATTACGATGAAAATCTTGCCTATTTATTACTGGTTGGTGATATTGCTCAGATGCCGTCAGTGACTGTTGGAGGTGATCCTTCTGATCCAAGTTATGGATTTATCGAAGGAAATGATGCCTATCCTGAAGTTATGGTCGGTCGATTTTCTGCAGAGTCTGCTACCCATGTACAGACACAAGTTGAGAGATCCATTAATTATGAAAGATATCCTATGGCTGATGCTGACTGGTATCATAAAGGCACAGGAATTGGGTCATCTGAGGGATCAGGGATTGGTGATGAGGGAGAAGCGGATTGGCAGCATCAGGATAATATACGGGCCAAACTGATGGATTATACCTATACAGAAGTCGACCAAGTTTATGATCCAGGTGCAAATTCAGGTGATGTAACTACTGCTGTCAATGAAGGTCGAAGTGTGATGAATTATACTGGACATGGTTCCAGCACTGACTGGTCTACTTCTGGATTTAATGTGAATAACGTGAATAATCTGGTTAATGATAACAAACTGCCATTCATCTGGTCAGTTGCATGTGTAAACGGACAATTTCAAAATGGCACCTGCTTTGCTGAAGCATGGTTACGAGCCACAAATGATGGTACTCCAACTGGTGCTATTGGCGCTTTCATGTCTACCATAAATCAAAGCTGGGCACCACCAATGGATGGACAGGATGAATTTAATGATATCCTTGTTGAATTATTTGACAACAATATTAAAAGATCATATGGGGGATTGTCGGCGAATGGTTGTATGCATATGAATGACAATTATGGTTCAAATGGTGAGTATGAAACTACCTATTGGACTCTATTTGGCGATCCTTCTATTATGGTAAGAACGGATACACCTATAAACGCAACAGTTGACCATGATGATGTGATGGTTATTGGGTCTACTGAATGCCCAGTAAGTGTGCCTGGTTTCACCGAAGGTACAGCCGCCTTATCAGTAAATGGAGAACTCATCGGCGTTGGTACTTTGGATGAAAATGGATTTTGCAATGTTATATTGGATGAACCGGTTCTAGAACCAATGGAAGTTGATTTAGTTGTTACCGGTTATAACATGTTGACATACGAAGGATCAATACTGGTGATTGTGCCTGAAGGACCATATGTGATCATGGATGACTATTCATTCATAAGTGATTCAAACGGTAATGGTGAAATGGATAGTGGTGAATCGATTGAAATGTTTGTAAATGCCGAGAATGTTGGTGTTGATAATGCACAAAATGTAAGCGGATTAATCTCAACGGATGATCCATACATTACATTTACCGATAATGAAGTATTATTCGGAGATATTGATGCTGGTGAATACCTTACAAGTGAAGATTCGTTCACATTTGATATTTCTACTGATGTGCAAATTGATTCCGATTATAGCATTTCCTTTGCAATTGATTTAACTGACGGTGCTAATACCTGGCAAAGTTCGTTTAACATCATAGTGAATACTTCATGTATCACCGGTGATGTGAATTTCGATTGGGATATCAACGTTTTGGATATCATCAGAGCGGTAAGCATTATTATTGGTACAGGAAATCCAGCATTGGATTCGGAAATATGTTCTGCTGATATTGATGAGAACAGTATTATTAATATACTTGATATTATTAATATCATCAACTTTGTTGTGAGTCAATCTAGCGATAGGATGGCATCTCAACCTGTTAATTTGAAAATTGGGGAAAATGGTCTTTATTTGAATTCTAGCGGAGATATTTCAGGTATTCAAATGAGTATCAGATCAAATGATATTATCGTTAATACTCAAACCGGTATGAATACTGAATATCAATCAAGGGATGGCAAGACTATCATCCTCATGTACAGCGTAATAGGTAAAACCTTTAATGCAGGCGATGTAGAATTATTTACTTCACCCGAATTTGAGATAAACTCAATCATTGTAGCCGGTCGCGATGGAGAAGAAGTTTATTATGAATTTTCAGAGATTCCAGCAAGTTATTCATTGCATCAGAATTTCCCAAACCCATTCAATCCTACAACGAATATAAAATTTATGGTTCCAGTTTCCGGCACGGTGAAGTTGGCTGTCTATGATATTCTTGGTCAAGAGATTAATTCTCTTCTTAATGAATATGTTACAGCCGGTGAATATAATTTGATCTGGAATGGTCAGAATGCTGATGGAGTTAAAGTACCGTCTGGAATATATCTTTATAGATTGACTGGTAAAAACGTTAACATGACCCGCAAGATGATCTTGATGAAATAAAATTATTGATCCTGGTATCAATTATAAATAAAACAGCCCCGGATTTATCGGGGCTGTTTTCATTTTCATAATGATTTAGAGTATTATTTGATATAATCCAACATCCAGTAATTTGCCAAATTTTCTGCCTACCTCCTTCATTTCTCCAATTGGGACAAAACCGCAGGATATATGCAAATGAACACTAACTGGATTTCCCTGGGTTATTCGGGCGATAATAGTATGCACTCCATTTTCTCTCGCCGCGTTGATAATACTCTGTAATAATATTTTACCGATCCCAATACCCTTGAATCCATCCTTTACATAGACAGAATTCTCAGCGGTGTCACTATATGCACATCGATCTGACCAGGGTGATATTGAGGCCCATCCAGCGATTGAATTATTTTTCATGGCAACGATAATTGGATATTTATCTGTATGAGATTGAATCCAATTTTGCATTTCAGAAACAGTTTTTATATTAGTATCGAATGTAGCTGTTGTTTTTTGGATAGCCTCATTGTAGATGTCTGTGATCCCTTTATAATGTGAGGAATCCGCTTGAAGAATCGATATCATTCCGGAACGATTAATTACACGTCGGAAAATTCGTTAATTAATTTAACTCGATCATCTGGAGAAGTCATCACAACCAGAATAGATTTATCTTTTATGGCATATTGTCTATCCGGGTTATATGTCCAATTTTCACCTTCTTTTATAGCAAGGATTAAAGTGTCCTTAAAGCTATCAATTGGGATTTCCCGTAAGTTTTTGCCAATAAATTTTTGAGAAAAAGTGATTTCCTCAATGCGAAGATTCGGGTTACTCCCCCGCAGCATTTTATCAAGAAAAGAGGTTACTGTAGGTCTAACCATTTCAGAAGCAATCCTTAAACCGCCAATAAAAGAAGGCGAGATAACTTTTTCTGCTCCAACAGATTTATATTTCCTGGCATTTTTTTTATTACTACATCGGGCAATAATCCGAATATTTGGATTTAACTGTTTTGCGGTAAGACAAATCATCAATCCGATATTATCCTCACTAGTGGTGATAATGAGACCGGTGGCATTTTTAATACCTAATTTTATGAGAAAATCATCTTCAGTGCAATCTCCGACCATTCCGATGCCAAATTCATCAAGTTCTTCACGGTAGGGTAGAACCTTTTCAAGGAGCTGGTCAGAATAAACAAATTCGCGATGAGTGCGATTGAACTCAGCAGCTGTTTGATACCCAACCAACCCAAAACCACAGATAATGTAGTGATTTTTTAAATTCTCGATTGTTTTTTCCATTTTATTGATCCTTAATTTTTCTCTCAGATCGCCTTCAATGAGCAATGCGGCAAAATTAGATAGTATAAATGTTAAAAGCCCAACACCTGAAAAGGCAAGGAATATAGTAAGAATCCTACCAGGAACATTTCCAGTCACATCAACAACTTCCTCAAATCCTATTGTTGATACCGTAATGATTGTCATATATAAACCATCAAATAGTGACACAGGATATGTTGCCAGAAGCTTATAACCAATACTGCCAATGAGAAGAACAAATATAAATGCAATTCCTGCATCTCTAACTCTATTGTATAGTTGTTTTAATTCAATTGTATGCTCAGTTTTATTTTATCCTGGTTGAGATATTGCCATAAGTTAATATAAAAATAGATAATTAATATTGCATCTATAGATTAATAAATGACCTTTATGTTAGATGTATATAAATATTCAGTATCATGTAGCTGTAAGTTTGGTTATAATTATTTCTATTAGCCATTCACCACCACAACATTGATTACGCGAATGGAATTATTGAGTAATATCGAATTCTATATATATGCTTAATTTTCTAGAACATTTTCATACAGGCGTTGCATATTCTGGGTTAAAATCTTCCAGCTGTATTTTCTTTTTTCCTCAATAATATTATTTATCATTTTTGATTTGTCAGTATCGTTAAAAAATCTGAATATTGAATCTGCAATGTCATCCGGATTTGTAGATACAACATATCCAACTTCTTCATTGGGACACATCTTTTCTAATCCACCGACATTTGTCACAATCATTGGTTTATTGAAATGATAAGCAATTTGGGTTACACCGCTCTGGGTGGCAGTTCTATAGGGCTGGACAACCAAATCACAGGCGTTAAAATAATACTGAACTTCTGAATTGGGGATAAACTGATCAACCTGTATCACCTCATTTTCCAGTGAATATTTCTTTATCAAATTGATATACTCTTCCTTATCGGAATAATACTCACCTGCAATGATTAATCTGATTTTGGAATTTCGAAATTGCTTATGTGCAAATGCCTTGATGAGAAGATCAAGTCCTTTATACTTTCTGATCAGTCCAAAAAATAGTATATAACTGTATTCTGCATCTAATCCCAGTTTTTTTAGGGCTTTCTCTCGTGGCATTACTTTCCCAAAATTATCATATATTGGATGCGGTGATAGTATCTTCGGATGGGTTTTGTCAAATTGATTTATATCATCTAAAACATTTTGTGACATGGCAACAAATCCATCCACAGCTTTAGCAAAATACTTTGTGAATAATCTATCGCCAATTCTTGCTTCATGTGGTATTACATTATGCAGAATAGAAAGTACTATTGAATGATCATTTTTTTTAATTTTTCGTAAAATCTGACCAAAACACGGACCCATTAACGGTAGCCAAAAACTTATAACAACCAAGTCAGGTTCAGTTTTTTTTATTCGATTACCAACTGTTATCCAATTAACAGGATTTATTGAATTGATACATCGGACAATTTTTATATCTCTGGGGCCTTCTTCATCTGAATACTGTGTTTTGCCTGGAAAAAGAAAATCAGGATATTGTTTTGTGAATGTGAAAATAGTGGTTTCATGGCCCTGATCCTGGAATTCAGATGCTAATCTTTCATTATATGTTGCAATTCCACCTCTATATGGATATGCTGTGCCGATTATTGCAATTTTCATTTTTTAAATATTGCTCTCAAAATTTTTCTATATCATGACACTTAATCAATTTTAATCCACATGAATTATATATTCAATATTGATAAATTTCAAAATCATCCGAATCTAAACAATTGTTTATATATACCATATATCTTTTTAGTCAAAAATTAATGTTAAAATTAATAGAATATAACGGCATACTCCTATGGTAAAACGAATAGATCCGCAGAGATTTCGTCGGCAAGTAAAACCCCTTTTTCTGAGAGTTTTAAGTATCCATCTTTGTATAATAACTGTGGCCATTTTTCCATTGCCTGTTCCAAATAGGATTGAAATAATCCCTTGTAGTGTCTTTCCAGTGTTTTTATTTCGGCACCTTCTGTCATTCTCAGTCCATTAAATATCAATTCATTAAATTTATTATTGTCAGAAAGAATCTCAGAGCCAGAAATAGGTGATTCATCCTGTGATGTCAATTTTAAATATTGATCAAGTGATGCAGTATTCCACCATCGTTTAAGTCCATCATAACTATGCGCTGATGGACCAAATCCTAAATAGGGAATCATCCTCCAGTACCCTTGGTTATGTTCACATTCGTATCCCGGTTTGGCAAAATTTGATATTTCATACCTGGGGAAACCTGCATTTGAAAGTATATTATCTGTGGTTTGATAAAATTCAATATCTAACTCTTCTGAAGGCATTATAACTTTATCAGTCTTTACCATAGAGTGAAGCATCGTATTTTTTTCAACTGTTAATGAGTAGGCTGAAATGTGATCTGGTCCCAACTCAATCAAGCGGTCTATATCATCTTTCCATATACCAACACTCTGGCTGGGAATATTATAAATCATATCAGTATTGATATTTTCAAAACCAGCCTGTCGGGCATGCTGGAATGTTTTAAAACAGTCATCAACAGAATGAATTCGAGTCAGAAATTTTAGTAATTCGGGTTGGAAACTCTGAAAACCCATGGATAATCTATTTATTCCGATGGATCTAAAATCTTTTAATCGCTGGCGGGGCGCTTCTCCGGGATTAGCCTCAATTGTTACCTCTTCCACAGATGACAAATCATAAATACTGGCCAGTAAATTAAGAATCCTTTCAATCCATTTTGGCTCAACAAGGGAAGGAGTTCCACCTCCAATAAATATTGTTTTCACCTTTACTTTCCCGGGGTCTTCAAATCTAGCTGAGGATGAATTTATTTCGCTGCAAATGGCATCCACAAAAACGGGTATATCCCCCTCGCGATCAATAATAGAATAAAAATCACAATAAATACATTTTACCAGGCAAAAAGGAATGTGAATGTAGATGCCATATTCCATAAATATTAATGTCTTGAGAATATAAGGTTTAAGAATTGTTTGAGATGCTCCACATCTGTTTCATCAAACTGACCAATTTTTTTGCCATCTATATCCAAAACACCTCTAAACTCATTATTTACAAAAACAGGTAATACAATTTCAGAATTAGTTTCTGTATCGCAGGCGATATAGTTTGGATATGAATTGACATCCTCCACAATGATGGTTTTTTTATTTTCGGCGCAGGTGCCGCATACACCTTTACCAAGCTGAATTGGAGTGCAGGCAATAATATTTCCCTGGTAAGGTCCAATTTCCAATTGTGAGCCTGAAAGTAAATAATAACCAGCAAAGACTAAATCTGGAACATGTCTGGAAAGGAGGGCAGTGGATATGGCCATTTTCCCAATAGTACCAGGTGTGTATTTACCATCAAACCCCAGAATATATTTTGTTTCTTTTAAGAGAGATCGATAATAATTATTCTTTTGATTGTTATCCATTTAACCTCCTGTTCTTTAGTAAAAGAAAACCCTCAGTAATCATCCAAAAGATCAACACTATCAATAGAGTATTTAGAGCCGTGAGTAAATTGTTCCCGGATGCGATAAAATCGACTGTTTTTAAAACTAATGAAATAATTGTGATACACATAATGAATATCATTGGTAATATTAGTGGGAGCACAGGTTTATTCAATTTTTTAAAATACAATGTGAGCACCATAAGGGTTAGGGCAGCAAGCATCTGGTTACTAGCGCCGAAGATTGGCCACAGTACCCAGCCAGCCTGTTTCAATTCTCCGGTTACCGGATCGGGAACAGACCAAAGTGCAAGGATAATAGCCGGGATAACTGCAAGTGCAGTGGCAGCATATTTATTGGTAAAAAGATTTATTTTAAGAGACAGTCCCAGTTCATTGATGATGAATCTCTGGATTCGGGTCGCAGTATCAAGGGTGGTAGCAGCAAATGAAATAACCAACACAGCCATGATTGTAGTAGCCAGCGTTTTTGGAATACCAGTTTGTTGTAAAAATGCGCTGCCTCCGAGTACAAATGCCGTAGCCTTATTGGTAGCGGCATGTGCCCAGCTATCATAATAAACTGCCCAGTTTAAGTCAGCCACTGCTCCTATCGATGGTAGATGACATTGATCAACTAAAGCGATACCGGCAACGGCAGCCAATACTGATGCCAGCGCTAATACTCCTTCACCAAGCATGCTTCCGTATCCTATAAATCTGGCGTCGCTCATTCTGTCAAGTTGTTTGGAGCTTGTTCCTGATGCCACCAATCCATGAAAACCGCTTATGGCTCCACAGGCTATAGTGACAAACAGAAAGGGGAAAATAGGTGGTCCGTCACCCAAACTTCCCAATCGGATAGCCGGGGCATCAACCATAGGCTGGGCAATGAGAATACCAAGAAACAACAATCCTAATCCAACAAAAAGTTGGTGACTATTTATGTAATCCCTTGGTTGTAACAGGAGCCATACAGGTAGAAGACTGGCGACGGATGAATAAGCAAATAACAGAATTATCCAGGTAGTTCTAGCCTGATCAGGCGAGAAATTGAATGATTCAAATGACAGAGGAACTTTTGTCCCGACCCAAACAAAAAAATATAAAAAGGCAAGAGCAATCAGAGATGGGATCAATGCTTTCATACCCTTTTTAAAAAGAAGAAAACCAATGATAATGGCCAGAATAATTTCAATATTTATTGGGATCACTGCTGTGGGTACACTGACAAATAATCCGGCAATTGCCATAGAGAATACAGCGAGAACCAGCCAAACAAGGAGTAGAATAAAAATAAGAAACATGAGTCTAACCCGATGATTAATTAGCTTACCGCTAATATTTGCAACTGATTTTCCACCCTCACGTACACTGAGTATAAGTGCTCCAAAATCATGAACTGCACCAATAAAAATAGTTCCAAGTACAACCCAGATTATGGCAGGAAGCCATCCCCAGTAGGCAGCAATGCATGGCCCGATTATCGGTGCAGCACCGGCAATCGAGGTGTAGTGATGTCCAAACAAAATATGTTTTTTTGTAGGTACAAAATCAATATCGTCTCTGAATTCATGGGCAGGGGATAATTGTGAATCATCAGGCTGGTAGATATTCTTTGAAATATATTTACTATAAAAACGGTATCCGATCCAGAAAAGACCAAGGGAAATAACAACAATAAATATAGAATTCAAATTAATCTCCTCAAATATAGTAACGCAAACTTATGTTAATCTTGAATTTGAAAAAAAGAAATTCTCAGTATTACTGGAAATCAAAAAATCTAAAAAACTATTTTAAGTGAATTGAATATTATCGTGTAATTATAAACCGTTAAATTTCAGTCCTGAAAATATGCATAACAAAAGGATAAATATGTCACAAAAAACACTTATAGAAGAGCAATCGCTGAATACAATCCAAGCCCTGATTATGGATACAGTACGAAATGCCGATTCAGGTCATACCGGTGGACCACTCTCATCACTTGATTTTACATATATCCTGTTTAAAGAATTTCTTTCATTTGATCCGGATGATCCAAACTGGATAAACCGAGACAGGTTTGTTCTATCAGCTGGTCACGAGTCAGCCTTATTGTATTCGATGCTGACTTTAATTGGATGGATTACAGTTGACGATCTCAAAAAATTCCGTCAGTTAAATAGTATTACACCCGGTCATCCTGAGTTTGGATTGACCCCGGGTGTGGAGTCAACAACTGGTCCGCTGGGACAGGGTGTGGGCAATGCAGTGGGGATGGCCGTAGCCGAGTCAATATTAAGATCACGGTTGGGGAGTGATGTGGTAGATCATTACACCTATGTTTTACATGGAGATGGTGATATCCAGGAACCAGTTTCCCAGGGGGCTATTGCCCTTGCCGGGCATTGGGGGCTGCATAAACTGATTGCCTATTATGATTCAAATGAGATTCAGATATCCGGTAAAGTTAGTCGATCCGATTCCACAAATTATCGGGAAATGTATCTATCCCATGGCTGGCAGGTAATTGAGATAGATGGTCATAATCTCGATGAAATACGTGTGGCGATACGTCAGGCACAAATGGAAATTGATAAACCTACCGTTATAATTGGCAAAACCGTCATGGCAAAAAATACATTCTCGATGGAAGGATTGGCATCTACACATGGCTCACCTTTGCCGGCAGAGGAGATCCACGCAACAAAAGAAAAGCTTGGATTGGATTCACAACAAAAGTTTGGACTGCCTGAAGCGATATTAAATGACTTTAGGCAAAGTTATAAATATTACCGCCAGGATGTCTCAGCATGGAAAGCCGCTGTTGATCGAAAAAATCAAAATCCAGAATTTAAGAAAAATTGGCACCTGGCCTTTGGCTCAAATGTCTCACCTCACATTAAACCATATCAAGTTGGCGATAAAGTAGCCACAAGAAAGGCATGGGGTCGGTTCCTGGAAACTTACCAGATACATCAGCCATTTATTGTTGGTGGCTCAGCAGATCTTGAGCCATCCAATGCCACAGCTGGATTTGCCGAAACAGTTGGGGATTACAGCAAAGAAAATACCCAGGGAAGAAATTTTGCCTATGGCGTAAGAGAGTTCCCCATGGGCACAATCAATAATGGAATTGCTCTTCATGGTGGATTAAAAGTTTTTGGTGCGACGTTTTTTGTGTTCTCTGATTATGAGAGACCCGCATTAAGGGTTCGAGCCCTGATGGAAATTCCAGTCGTGAGTATTTACACTCATGATTCTATTTTTGTTGGTGAGGATGGCCCAACCCATCAGCCTGTTGAACATTTGATGGCATGCCGAACTATTCCAAATTTGATAGTTGCCAGACCTTGTGATGCCAATGAGACCATTGCTGTATGTAAAATAGCCTTTTCCCAGTCAGAATCACCCTATGCAATCATTCTCTCCAGGCAATCACTGGAAGTACAGAATAAATCTCCTGAGTATTATGACGATCATGTTTCGTCAGGTGCATATATTCATGATGATTGTGATGGTGAACCGCAGGTTATAATTTTTGCCAGCGGTTCTGAAGTGGAACTGGCATATTCGGTTAAAAAATTATTAAAGAACATCAATATTCGGATTGTTAATTTTGTTTCCTGGGAATTATTTGACAAACAAGAGTCATCATATCAATCCACCGTATTAGGCAATAACAACAATATCAAGGTTTCAATAGAGGCAGGCATAACGGGGGGTTGGCAAAAATATACTGGGATAAATGGTTTAAATTTTGGTATTAACTCTTTCGGAACATCTGCGCCAGGACCAGATGCTGCTGAATATTTCAAATTATCTGCCGATTATATAGCTGACTCCATAATAAATAAGATCAAGATTTTACTCTAATTTAATTACCTAATATTCTTTAAATTACAGGCACTGCGACGCAAATAATTAACGAGTTTATTTAATAAATATTATCTTAAGGAA
>Ga0233431_1000990_pt1 | contig 54009 bp, 19 predicted proteins | sample SI_118_April2016_FD_179867 | JGI IMG/M metagenome (GOLD analysis project Ga0233431, IMG submission 179867) | Seawater microbial communities from Saanich Inlet, British Columbia, Canada - SI_118_April2016_200_MG | ecosystem: Environmental > Aquatic > Marine > Inlet | place: Canada: British...
AACCCTCCAAAATATCAGCAAGTTCCTGATAGTAGCTTACCTATGCCCATACAATTATAGGTAATTGAATGAAAATAGTACTAAAACTAAATATGGATGATGAAAATGTTTCATGCGTTTGCCCTAAGAAAAAATGGAGAAAAATACCCACTACGCCTTGAAGCCAGAGAAATTCCTTATAAGGGTAAAAATGTTCGGGTAGTTGAATTCAGAGATATAACTGAACAGAAAATTACAGAAGAAGAATTAACTAAGTTATCTATAGCTGTCCAACAAAGTCCTGTTGTTATTATCATAACCGATCTGGCTGGAAATATTGAATATGTAAATCCTATATTTGTTGATATTACGGGATATACCTTAGAAGAAGTAATAGGAAAAAAGACTAATATACTTAAACAAGCGAATTTATCGGATGAGAATTATTCTGAATTATGGAATACAATTTCTTCAGGGAAAGTATGGCATGGCGAATTTCATAATAAGAAGAAAAACGGGGAATTTTTCTGGGAAAGAGCTTCTGTTTCTCCTATAAGAAATAGTCAAGGACAGATAATCAATTACATTAAAGTGGCAGAAGATATAAGCGAGATAAAAATCAAAGAACAAGAACTTAGATCGGCTCTGGAAAAAGCGAAAGAAAGCGACCGCCTTAAAAGTGCTTTCCTATCGAATATGAGCCACGAAATCCGTACTCCCATGAATGGTATTTTAGGATTTACCCAATTATTAAAAGAACCACAACTTACAGGGAATGAAAAGGATACATTCATAAATATTATCGAAAAAAGTGGAAATAGAATGCTAAATACAATTAACGATATTATTGATATATCAAAAATTGAATCTGGTCAAGTTGAAGTATATAAAACTGAAATATCTGTAAACAAAATACTTGAAGAGCAATACGACTTTTTTATTCAAGAGGCTAAATCAAAAGGACTTGAGCTGATTTATCAATCTACGCTTTCTGATAGCGAATCAAAATTAATTACCGACAAACACAAAGTTGAAGGAATATTATCAAACCTTATTAAAAACGCCATTAAATTCACAAAGCGTGGAAGTATTACTTTTGGATGCTTTTTAAAAACTATTGATGATTCTACAAGCATGGAAATCTTTGTAAGCGACACAGGAGTAGGAATCTCTCAATCCAGAATAAAAGCAATTTTTAACCGATTCGAACAAGCTGATATTGAAGATATAAATGTGTATGAAGGATCCGGCTTAGGATTGGCAATATCCAAATCTTATATAGAACTTTTAGGAGGAAAAATTGAAGTATTTTCAAAAAAAGGTTCAGGCTCAACATTCAGATTTACTATTCCATACACAAAAAATATTGCGATGGAAGTAAAATAAAACTAATTCCAAATAAAAAATCTGGAAGCAACTAAAAAACTTGTCCATAATTGTTGCAAATGATGATGCCGAAATAGAATATATGTATTTTATAAAAGGTTGGAGAATTTAAAATATAGGAATCTTAATAATAAATTCTGTTCCAACATTTACTTCACTTTTAACATGGATTGAGCCTCCGTTTAGTTCAATAAATTCTTTACATACAAGCAAGCCAAGACCTGTTCCTTGTTCATTTTCTGTTCCGTTTGAAGAGATTCCATTTTCGAAGCTGAAAAGTTTATTTATATGCTTGCTACTAATCCCGGTTCCTGTATCAGAAATGGAGATTACTACGGAATTATTCTCTTGTTTTGAATTGATATTAATTTTGCCTTTCCGATTTGTAAATTTTATTGCGTTGTCAATTAAATTTCTAATTACTGTTTTAATTGTATGCTCGTCAGCAAAAAAGCTTTCGGAATTTTGAGAATAATAATTTAGCTCAATTTCTTTATGAATTACATTTGAATTTAATATTGAAATGCTTTCTTCAATTAGTTTTTTAGCACTTAATACTTTCTTTTTCAGCATAATAGCTTGGCGTTGCGATCTTGCCCATTCAAGTAAATTTTCGAGTAATTTATAAAATGATTTGCTTTCATTGTAGATTGTTGATGAAATTTTCTTAATGTCATCATCATCAAAGCTATTGCTATCCGAAGCCAGAAGTTCTGAAAATCCTAAAATGGAATTGAAAGGGCTTTTTAGATCGTGAGCAATAATAGAGAAGAATTTGTCTTTTGCAGCGATTGATTTTTTAAGATTTCGCTCACTTTCTTTCAAGACATTATTTGCTATAATTCTATTTGTGATATCGTGATTTACAATGACTGCACCAGAAAGTGTACCATCAGATTTTTTTAAAACAGTTGCTGAACTGCTAAGATATATTTCTCTGCCAGATTTATGGTATTGAACAATATCTCCTTTCCAAACTCCTTCATTAATAAGTGTTTGTTTTACTATCTTATTATTCGTTTTGGTGTAAGTAGTTGGAATAATTTTATTGATATTTTTCCCCACAACTTCATGTTCTTCCCAGCCGTAAACTTTTTTGGCTGCTTTGTTCCAACTTTTTATCCAAAACTGCTCATTTTCATATTCTGTAGAGATAATTACGTCTGAAACTTTTTCGACAAGACTTGCAAGATAGGAGATTTGGTCTCTTGACCTTTTCAATTCATTTTCATTGTCAATTTGTTCGGCAATTTTTTTTATATTTCCTACTAATATGTCAATAAAATTGCCGTCTTTAACTATGTAGTCTCTTGCTCCAAATTGTAAAAGTTCCACGGCTAATTTTTCATATCCCTGACCGGTAATAAAAACAAAGGGGGGGATTGCTATTCCTTCTTCCAATAGCGCTTCAATCAATTCTTTGCCAGTCATATCAGGCAAACTGTAGTCGAGAAGAATCAGAAAATTATTGTTATTTTTTATAAATTCTATTGCGTCCTTTCCAACTAATATGCTGTAAACATTAAATCCAGCTTTCCTAAGCTTTTTACAAATAAGTTTGTTTAATCCTTCATTATCTTCTACTACAAGTATTGAATTGATTTTATTATCTGAATTGTTGTTCATCGTGCATTATTTTATTGAACTCAATTTGCGTACGATAATTTAATAAAAAAGTTAAAGCTGATTATATATTGCCATGATTATTTCATTATAATAGTTGATACTCTAAAATCTAGGATTATACATAATAGTATTATTGTTTATAAAATCCATTGATTAAGGGTATTTGCACAACAGACAGAAATAAGCCAACCTGTTTTATTGAATTTACGAATTTATCGTATTCAAGAGGTTTTGTAATATAATTGCTACAACCTAATTGGTGGCATTTTTCTACTTCTTTAGGGTCATCGGTAGTAGTGAGCATGATTACCGGAATTTTTGTAAGTTCTTTGTCTTTTTTAAGTTGGCTTAAAACTTCAATTCCATCAGTTCCGGGCATTCTTATGTCGAGTAGGAGCAGATATGGGATATGCGATTCTCTATGTGGTCCATCGCCTCGCCTAAACAGATAGTTGAGAACTTCTTCACCGTCTATGAAATGAATTATTTCATTTGAAATTCCAGCTCTTTTCAAGTTTTTTCTTATCAAGATGGCATGTCCGTGATCGTCTTCTGTGATTAATATCTTAACGTTTTCTTGCATCATATTAGATTAGTGATTTTAATTCTACAAAATTTTGCCAACAAAAGTAGCATTTTTTGAGATTTTTTATAAAAAATGGTTAAATAACATCTGAATATTACTGAATTTAAGGATTTGTTGGCAATTGTATAAAGAAGGTAGAACCATATCCTTCTTCTGCCTCAAGCCAAATTTTGCCGTTTAGTTTTGTAATAAGTTTACGAACTATGGTTAGACCTAATCCATCTCCTTCAGTTTTGCGATTATTCATTCTGAAAAATATGTTAAAAATCTTTTCGTGGTTCTTCTTTGGAATCCCAATTCCATTATCTTTTATTGAATATATTGCATAATTGTTTTCTATATAGCCATCAATAGAAATTACTGCTTGTCTATTCGGATGTCTGTATTTGATAGAATTGCTAATTATATTAGAGAAAATTTGGTTCACGAGAAGGCTATTTGAGTAACAATTAGGTAGCGGTTTACTTTCAATTTTTATGTTTTTTTCACTTATGGTTGTTTCATATAATTGAATTATTCTTCTAAATAAAAGATTCATTTCTACTTTTTCCGGAAGCATGTCGCCCCGTCCGGCTCTTGAGAGTTTTAGCAAACCGGATAGAAGTTCATCAATTTTGTTCGCACTTGAATTAATATACAAAACTGCTTCTTCTATATCATATTCAATAATATTGAGCAGTTCGGCTTTTGTTTCTTGAGGCAATTTCAAGCTTTTAATTATTTGAGAAACTTCATTGATACTATTTTTCATTTCAATAGAAAATCCCTGTACATTTACCAGTGGTGATCGCAAATCGTGTGAGCTAATATAAATAATCTGCTCTAATTCTTCATTTTTCTCTTTAAGCTCATTTATTAATCTTTCAATCCTCTTTTCATCTTTTTTTCGGTCTGAAATATCAATTGCAATTCCACATACCGATAATAATTTTTTGTTTTTATCAAACAATGGAAATTTGTATGATAAATAATGATGTAAAACATTATCCTGTGGAACAATTTCCTCAGCTATTATCATTTTTGCCGAATCAACTACTTGTAAATCATTATTTCGGAAATTATCTGCTATTTCTTTCGGAAAAATATCCTGATCTATTTTACCTATTATTTCTTTGTTAGTGATATTAATAATATTTTCAAATTTCTTATTAATCTTTTGATACTCACCATTTGGAGATTTGAATGATACAATTGTTGGCGAATTATTTATGAAACTCTCAAGAAGTGCTTCATTTCTTTCTAATTCAAGTTCTATAAGTTTTATTTTGGTAATATCATTTACCATCCCCGAAATAATATTATCTTCAATAATAGAATTAATATAAATATATTTTATTTCCCCAGATTTTGTCTTTGCTTTAAGTTCATAATTGTCTGTTTTTTTATCTTTCATTATCAATTTTATGAATTTTTGTCTTTCTTGATCGTTTTCATAAAATGATTTAATTGTAATTTTTTTAAGCTCATCTATAGATTTGTATCCAAATATTCGTAAAAAGGAAGGATTAGCGAAAAGAAATTCTCCCTCTAAATTTGTTCCATAAACACCAATTTCAGATTTGTCAATAAAATTTCTATATCGTTCCTCGCTTTTTGTAAGCTTTTCGTTAATTCTAATCTTATCCGTAAGATTTTCGTAAATCATAATTACTTGATCGACTTCATTTAGAGAATTTTTCACTGGATAAGCAATTATTCTAAAATGAAGTGTTCCATTATTTATTCTACTTCTAATATTTGCTTCATGAATTTTTCCATCTGCAAAGGCTTTTTTGCTTGGGCAAAAAGAACAGATTTCATTGTCTGAATTTGAACATATTAAATCTTCACATTTTCTATTTTCTGGATTTTTTGATTTGAGTAGTTGTTTTATTACATTATTTACTCTGCATACTTCCATTTTTTTGTTGAAAACAACTAAACCAAATCCCAAAATACTTATTATTGAATCAAACCCTTCTTGACTTACAAAGAGTGTATTTGTAGAATTTTGTATTTCTTCTTTCGATTTTTTAGAATATATAGCAAATAGAAAGCCAATTGCAATTGAAATAATCAATACAATGAACGACAGGACAATAATAATTCGGGAAGTGGTGATTTGTGCCTCAATCTCAAAAAATGTGTTCCACAAGTTTAAAACTATAGAAATGCTAAGAAGTATTGCAACAGAAGCGATTAGGAAAATTATTTTGTATCTAATACTTTTAAGATTATTCATAGAGAGTGCCAAACAAAAGATTATAATTTTTTGCTAAGATATATTTTTATTTCATTATTTGAAATTATGAAATGTATAAGGGCTCTCTATCTTCAATATTTTTTAAAATTGGGAATACGAATAAATTCAATATCAAAGACATGCAAGCTATAACAATGTTTTGTTTTTTATTAATCTGTAAAATATCTAAGAAAACAGCTTTGAAATCAACCTATTATTGATACTAAAATATCCGGGAATGACAAAATATCAAATTGCAATTTGGAAGATAGCACTTATATAATGTGTAAGAAAATGGATGTTTTTTTGTCTATTTTTAACAATTTGAAATAAAAAATTCAGAATTGAAAAAATAATTATTTCAGAGATTGTTATTTCATATAAAATAATTAGATTTGAAACAATAATTTTATTTAAAATGAGAGTTGTTTTTAAAAAAAATATGATGTCAGAAATGAAGGTAAATATAGAAATAGCAAACAAACTTGGGCTAAACGAAGAAGAGTTTAAAAGCATAAAAAAAGTTTTAGGACGCGTTCCAAATTATACAGAATTGAGTATTTATTCGGTGATGTGGTCGGAACATGCTTCATATAAAAATTCAATTGTTTGGTTAAAAACATTGCCTCGCAAAGGCAAGCATATATTGGCGGAAGCTGGCGAAGAAAATGCAGGTTTGGTTGATGTAGGCGATAATTTAGCTTGTGCTTTTAAGATTGAATCTCACAATCATCCATGCGCTGTAGAACCATATCAGGGAGCTGCCACAGGTGTTGGAGGGATAAATCGCGATATTTTCACGATGGGAGCAAGGCCTATTGCACAGCTCAATTCTTTGCGTTTCGGAAATCCAAACTTAGACAAAACAAAATGGTTGATGCAAGGAGTTGTAAAAGGAATTGGGGACTATGGAAATTCTTTTGGTGTTCCGGTTGTAGGTGGCGAAGTATTTTTCGATGAATCTTTCAATTCCAATCCATTGGTGAATGCTATGTCTGTTGGAATTGTTAAGAAAGGAAAGGTAATTTCTGCAATTTCTAAAGGTGTAGGGAATCCTGTCTATATAGTTGGTTCTTCAACAGGAAAAGACGGAATTCATGGAGCTACCTTTGCTTCGGCAGATATTACTGAAAATTCGGCAGACGATATTCCATCAATACAAGTTGGCGATCCTTTTCAGGAAAAACTTTTGCTCGAAGCTACTCTCGAATTGAATAAAACCGGAGTTGTAGTTGGAATGCAAGATATGGGCGCAGCCGGAATAATTTGCTCAACTTCAGAAATGTCCGAAAAAGGAAATCATGGTATGAAGATTTTCTTAGACAAAGTTCCTATGCGTCAGAGCAATATGGAACCATTTGAAATTCTCCTTTCGGAATCGCAAGAAAGAATGCTGATTGTTGTAGAAAAAGGAAAAGAAAAAGTTGTAGAAAAAATATTTGAAAAATGGGATTTGAATTGTGCAATCATTGGTGAAGTTATAGATGAGGATAGATTGTACTTTTACAAAGACGATAAATTGGTTGCAGATGTTCCACCATCATCATTAGTACTTGGAGGTGGAGCACCAGTTTATAAAAGAGAAACCAAAGAGCCTGCATATTTTAAAGAATATCAAAAATTCAATATTAAGGATATTGAAGAACCTGATGATTTGAAAGAAGCAGCAAGCTTTCTTTTAAAACATCCGAATATTGCTTCAAAGAAGTGGGTTTACGAACAATACGATACTATGGTTGGCACAGCAAATATGAGTACAAATTTTCCGTCAGATGCTGCCGTTGTTAATCTAAAAGGTACAAAAAGGGCATTAGCCTTAACTGTAGATTGTAATCCCAGATATGTTCACGCCAATCCAAAAGTTGGGGCATCAATAGCTGTAGCCGAAGCTGCCAGAAATATTGTATGCACTGGTGGCGAACCTTTGGCAATTACCAATTGCTTAAATTTTGGAAATCCGTACAATACCGAAGCTTACTGGCAATTTGTTGAAGCTGTGAAAGGAATGGGAGAAGCCTGCAGCAAATTTAACACTCCCGTAACCGGCGGAAATGTGAGCTTTTACAATCAGACAAATTATAAAGGAAAAATCGAGCCTGTTTTACCTACTCCAACCATAGGAATGCTTGGAATGATAGAAGACAAAAATCATTTAATGACAATTTCATTCAAAAATAAAGGCAATATGATTTTCCTACTTGGAAAGTCAAAAAATGATATTTCATCTTCAGAGTATTTGTATTCTTATCATAAAGTAAAAAAATCGCCCGAACCATATTTTAATTTCGAAGAAGAATTAATTTTGCAACAAGTTGTCAAGGTATTAATTCAGAACAATTTAATATGTTCGGCACATGATGTTTCTGATGGAGGCTTGTTTGTAAATCTTACTGAAAGTAGCATGCGAAATTCTCTTGGTTTCGACATTACCAGCGATGCAGAAATTAGAAGAGATGCATTCCTTTTTGGTGAAGCTCAGGGTAGGATAGTAGTTTCAGTTACTCAACACAGACAAAACGAATTTGTTGATTTTATGATGTTGCAAGATGTACCATTCTTTGCTTTGGGTCATGTAACAAAAGGCGAAATGCGAGTCGATGATGAATCTTATGGTTTCATTGAAGATGCTAAAAAATCATACGATTCGGCAATTGAAAAAATAATTAACGAAAAATAAATTTTAGCGAGTAGCAAAAAAAAAAGGCGAACAATTTGTTCGCCTTTTTTTTGTTTCTATTCGAGAATTATTTTTTTAGTTTTAATAGCTTTTTCGCTAATAAGTTTTATGGTGTAAATCCCTTTTGATAATGTTTTAATATCAATTTTATCCATTATTGCATTTCTATTATTATAGTTTTTAGCAAATACTTTCTGCCCTGTCAAATTCAAAATTTCAAGCGAGAATTCTACGCCTTTATAATTCTCAATGTAAACATTAAATTCTCCATTATTAGGATTCGGATATATTTGAATTAATCCAAATTCATTATCTATTTCGTCTATTCCTGTAAAAATATCAACAGAATCGCTTGCTGCACAACCATATGCGTCAGTTACAGTTACCATATACATTCTCCAATCTGTAGGAACGATTGTTTGAGTAATCTCACCAGTACTCCACATATAGCTAAAAAATCCTGCTCCTGCATCAAGAATAAGCGTGTCAAAATCATTAGTTTCTATTGATTCTGGTAGGTCAACAATTGGAAAACCGGCATTGATAACCGTAGTAATTAAAGTATCATTATATGGATTCACATCAGGTAAAAGGTTTCCAGTACCACCACCAACATAATCTATAAATAATTCAAAATTGTAGCCACCAATATCAGATAGATCGAACTTCGGTCCAAAAGTATGGAAAATAGATTCTCCAGGATTTAGATTGTTTGACAATACTATTACTTCACTTACAACAGGGTCAGATTCAAAACGCAAGAAAATTGGAATTATATCAGCCTGGTTAAAAATTCGCGTACCAACATTTGTAATTCTTACTAAGACTTCTTCTTCAGAATTTAATTTACAGCTATCTGCTGGAGAAACTAAAGCAAGCAATTCTAAATCTGTTCCTCCTACAAAAATACAATCAGAATTTTTACAGGAATTAAAATTGACAACAGTAACACAATATTCTCCATACATTGGAACGCTAAATGCCTGGTCAGTTGAGCCATCTTGCCATAGGTATTCAATAAAACCACTACCAGGTGTTAAAACCACTGTATCTGGTAATGCTGTTTCAATGTTTCCATTTGGCAATGTGTCTTGATCTATTCCTAAATTAATTTCAGGAAGCGGGAAAATTGTTGTACTTTGTGTTTGATGATTGATGCAATAAATAGCTGTATCAATATATGTATATTCTTGCGTAAAAGTATATGTAATATCGTATAAACCCATTTCTGCAGGATAATATACGGAGGTATCAGTTGCACCTGTATATACTCCACCTAAAGGAGTTCCAATAAGTTCAGATGTATCGTCCATTGCACAATATTCACTAAGGAGTCCAGTGAAACTAACTTCAGGTAGTGGCTGAACAATAACATAGTTATATGTACTATCAACGCAACCATTTTGATCAACAAATTTATAATAAATTGTGTGTCCACCCGGAGGGCTAACTCCTGAAGCTGCAGGCATAAACAAGCTATCGCCTATTCCTGGACCTATAAATTCACCGCCAACAGGAAGACCTGTCATACCTGCTGTGTCTCCATCAATACAATATGCTGTTCCCAATCCGGTGAAACTTACAGTTGGTAATTCATAAGCATCTACACTTTGCGTTCCACTTGTGTCAATACAGCCATGTTCATCTTCATATACATAATATCCTGAATAATTACCTGCAATCAGGGGACTAAAGCAATTTGTTATAGGATCGAAATGAGGTGGATTAAGGTTTACAAAATATCCACCCTGAGGAAATGTTGCGAGGCAAACTTCTTCGTAGCGACACATTTCAGTTGGTAAACCAGAAAAGTCTGCATATGGAAGTGAGTAAATTGTAGTTGTATCGCAAAATGAGCCAACACAGCCAGTATTATCCTGATAATTATAACAAATAATATGTGTGCCAACTGGCGCACCTAAAGGCGGTCCTATTACAAAGACTGAAGTATCAACATATGGTAATACATATTGACTATTAAAGTTGCCAAGATATGTTGGAACTCCATTTATGTATGCTTGCAACTGAACTGCAGGCTGATTAACATAAAAGCAATATGTAGAATCTAATCCGGTAAAATAAATATCGGGAGGAGTATTGTTTTCAACAAAGAATGCAAGAGTATCATTACTTACATCAATATCTTCGTTTATATAAACGGAAACCATGCAATGGTAGGTTGAATCTAACATTGACATATCTGCCAGTTGCGAAAATGTATATAATACACTATCTTCGGAAGCCAGATTAATTAAATGGGCTTCGTTTATCCATGTTAATCCTCCGTCAATTGAATATGAAACCCCAATGCTATCAGCATCTCCTCCATAATTTGTAATATAGAATGAAAATGTTTCGTTCGTAAGCCCGCAACCGGAGTGTGGCGAAACTATTGAAGTAGCACTTGAAATCCCCACATCAAATGAACTTTGACAGGCTAACGAAGCTAATCCACTAATCCCATTGGATGAAAAAATACCTTGATTTGGGAATCCCAAAGTTTGGTATGTAGCTGCTGCAATACACTCTGAACTATCAGCTTTAAACCATATTTTCCATTTAAATTCCTCATTGGTAGCAAATCCATCATCACCTACGTCTTCACCCCACATAGTGAATGTATTTGTGCTTTCTTGCCAATTTAGTCCAGCACCATCAGGACCGCTACTTGCAATTTGCAATTGTTGTCCTGAATTTACGAAAAATGCGCCTATCCAATTTCCAGTATCAATTGGTATCCCATCCATAGTAACACTTGTTGTTGACATAATCAAAACATTATGACTTGCTCCAGTTGGTCCTGGTGTAGTTCCCCAGGGAGACTGTGAATATACTGAAAGATTTAATCCAAGTAGGATTGAAAATAAAATTAAACTTTTTAAAAATAACTTTCTTTTCATAATGGTTCTATTTTAACATTAGTTCAATAAATTTAAAAATGCAAATATATCAATATATCTAAAAATCAAAACTTATAATATAGATATAGTTTTGACAATTTGTTGCACGAAAAAGTTGTATAATTTTTATAAAAGCTGGAAAATAAATGAATTATTGCTTAGCCAAACTTGCTAAGTCGCTTTTTAACAAGCTATTAGTTTTTTTGCTATTGATTTTATGATAATCGAAATAATAGAGTTTAGAATCATCAGCACCAACAATCACTTTGAAACATCTTGCCTTTTTGTTTTTTTTGCCTGGCCCTATTTTATGTAGAAAAATAATGTTTTCAGTAGCTTCATCTATGGCTTGTTCTAATTCTTCGCGGCTCACAAATTTTACATTGTGTTCATAATATTTATGAATTTTCGATACAGAGTTTAAATCTGTACTTATTTCATCTTTAATAAGGTAAAGTGTTTTGCTGGAAATTTCCGGTGCGTTTTTTTTATAATGATTAATGATATTCCTGGAATTTAGATCAGGATTTTGTGCGGTCATTTTTACATGAGATTGAATAAATCTGACTATTGCAGATAATTTATAAACATATTCTTCTTCGTCAATATCTTTATATGACAATGGAACAGAGCATAAATCAGGCATTTTTGTTAAGGTTCTTTCACCTCCAAGCACCAAATTCAAATAGTTGTAAACTGCTCCGGTTTTGTCTTTTTCGAACATAACTTCTGAAGTTATCAAAAATGAATATTCTGAATCTTTCATTTTTTTTGCGAAATCGCTCTGAGAAATAAATTCATAATCTGTAATTGTCCAATGTTTTTCTACTACTTCTTTAATTTTGAAATTATACTCGCACAACGGATTGTTCTCCAAAACTACCAATGTTTTTGTTGTAAAGAATTTCTGAATCTGATCGCTTGTAGCTACAATACTTTGCGAATAAATCTGAATTCCTGAAATAAAAAATAATAGAATTAAGAATACTTTTTTCATAAAAAACGAAGTCTCATTAATATTTATCTATCTGCTTAATTAACTATAACCTTAGTAGAATAATTGCCATTTTCAGACAAAAAGTTTAACAAAAGCATTCCTTTATTTTTATTTATATTGAGGTTGAAACTATTATTTCCTTTATATATTCTATAATTGAAATTTTCAATATTTTTGCCATAAGTATCATAAATAGACAATTTTATGGCTTGGTTTTTAGTGCTTTTTACGTTCAACTTGAATTCTCCATTATTAGGATTTGGAAAAATAGAAACTGAAAAATACAATTTTTCTTCAATCGGTGCATATAGTGAAAGTTGTTCGTCGAAACGTTTGGTAAATTCCTGATGAAACTGATTTGCAAGTGATTCATCGAAAATTACGAGAGTGTTTTCATCGTTTTTAGATTCGGCTGAAGCCGACCAATTGTGCGAACCGGTGAGAAGTACCGGATTTTGCGAATCGAAATCGAAAATTGCATATTTGTGATGTAGGGTAGGACCATCGGGCCACTGGGTGCCATTTTCATTTTGGTAGTCGATAATATTAAGTCCATTTGAAATAAGATAATCGAACTCACTACCTGTCGATTCTACATAGTCAATAATTCCTCGAATATTCACACCTCTGTCATAAGCATTTTTCATTGCAGTTCCCAGACTGTTTTCAGTGAAAACGAGCATAGCAAGTTCAATTTCATTTTCAGTATTGTCAATGAGGTTTTTGATAACTTCATTTGTGTTATCGGAAGGAGAAAAATATAGCTCTACCGGAATATTATCAATTATAAATTTGTGTGGAGTATTATCAGATTTCAAACTTCCAAATTTTGATATTGTGGTGTCTGGAGCTAAAGTTTCGGAGCCCCACATTTCGTTAAATTCGAGCTTGTAGGCTTTTGCAAGCGATTGATCCTGAATACATATCATATTGTTAAAGTCCCATCCAAGATTTGCATAAGTATGATTAGTTGAGCCGGTAATCAGCCAAGAGCTATCAACACTTTCTACATCGATGATAATAAACTTATCGTGCATGATTGCATTTTCGTTTCCTCTCAAAATATTGATTGCAGTATTTAAACTATCCAATATTTCGTTTACCGGCTCATCGTCAGTAATATACCTGATATTTACTCCTCTATTATGGGCATCATTTATTGCTGAAATAATTTCAGGTGATTCAACATCATACATTGTGATATCGAGTGTATTTTGAGCTTTTTCAATATATGAAATTATTGTATCAGTAATTGAATTATCCGCAAAAACAGCATTAGTTCCGGTCGAAACCGAAGTGTCAACCGAATGATTAAAATATACTTTAATTTCGCCAGATGAATTTGAAATTGTTGCATAAACATTTGATGTACAGGGTGTAGTGTCAGAACCTGCCACAGAATATGCTTTCAAATATATAATGTCTGCTGCTTGCAAATTATTAATAATTAGCTCGTGTTGTTCAAGCATATTTGTGTCAATTATTTCGCCCAACTCAAGCATTGGAGTGTAACCATAAATAATTTCGCTTGTGGCAGCAATATTTGTTTCCCAACTAATACTAAAACTATTTGTTTGAATATTGTTTTGTGCCGGAGAAACTGTGAAATATAAAGGTGCGTCAATATTTACATCATCAGAATTTCTTGGTTCAATTTTATAAAAATCGTAACTAAAATGCAGTGGTCCTGTTACAGAATAAGCAGTTCCTGCAATTGGCGAAAAAGCATAGCCCAAATCGTCAATTACACATGGTCCGCTACCATCGTCAAGCTCCCATTCGCCAAAGCCCAAATCCGGATTTGTACAATTGGCATTTCCAACTTTTATAAGTACTCCCTCGAATGATTCGTCTAAACTTCCTGTTGGAAGCAAAATTGGTTCAGGAAGCTGATTTCCTGAAGACAATAAGCTATAGCTTGAAATATTTTTAATTTCGGTGAGTTCGTAATATTCAGAAACCTCACCTGTTATTGCAATACTATCGCCATTGGCTGGAAAGTTCGTGTTGTCGTAAACATAAATTCCTGTCCAGGCACTATCACCGTCTTGAATAAAATATCCCGAACTAAATGTTGCTGTAACAATTCCTGAGGATGACACAATTTGTCCATCGAAAGGCGAGCTTGTGTTCTGTCCCTGAATTTCGTAAATCGTCTGGCTTGAAAGATTTGTAGCCAATAATAGAATTGCGGTAACTAAAAAACCTAAGTATTTCATAATAAAACAGCTTTAAAATTTATATTAAACTTTTTTGTAAAAATAAATTAAAATTTAAAAACTTCGGCCAAATCTTTTTTTGAGGTGCTGGAAATTAACTTTCATCCTATAATTATGAAATATCAAGTTCAGTTTATTGTCCTATCATTTACTTTTGTCTTGACACAAAAGTAACAAAAAGTCAAGAAAAAATGATGCTACAACCCACATTCCAGCGCCCGCCCGCCATTTTTTCTGGCCAACGCCTATAATCTTTATCAAAATTATCTGTAGCCTTGATTTTTGTTTCTTTTTATCAAGAAAAATAAAATTAATCTAAATTGTTAATATTCAGTACGCAATAACATGTAAAAATGCAAATAGAACTTTTAGCCTTTTACAAATTCAATTTACCTTTAGGGAACATCTAAAAATGCAAATTTCTTCGTTGTTTCAAAATTTTAAAATCCTCATTTACAATGGTAAACTGCGGTTTTAAAATCTCTTACGTCTTGAAATTTGCTATTTTTAGAAGTCCCCTTTAGATGGCAAAAAAGGTTATTTTCATGAAACTTTCGAAGGAGTTTGTTTCCTAAGGTTTTCGAAGAACAGCCTATGATAATGCAATTTAGCATTTTAGATTAAAGATAGCTATCACCAAAACATTTCTCATCAGCACCTCAAAAAAAGATTTAGCCAAAACTTCATTCATGAATTTGAAAATGAGTAATTTCGTGGACTTTATTTTGAAAAGACTATAACTAATATTATTTTTTTTGAGCAAGTATAATATCAAATATATAAGCATATTACACATATCATCTTTGATTGTTGCTTTAAGTGTTTTTGCTGTAAATCGCAGCTATTCGCAGAATTTTTCTGACACTGTAAATTTGAAAGAAATTATAGTTTTTGAAAAAAAATTGAACGACCAAACAGGTTTAAAAACCATAAAAATAGACAGTTCAGTTTTGGCAAACTCAGCTGGCAGTTCTCTCGACGAAATTCTGATGAAACATTCTTCAATAAGTATTAAAAACTATGGAAATGGTGCTGTTTCAACTAGCTCGTTTCGCGGTTCGGGAGCCTCCCATACAAAAGTTTTGTGGAATGGAGTGAAAATAAATTCGCCTATGTTAGGTCAGCTCGATTTTTCGCTATTACCGGCATTTTTCATCGATGAAATTTTAATTTATCATGGAGGCGTTGCACTTGGAAACAATTCGGGAGCACTGGCCGGATCAATCAATATGAAAAGTGTTGCAGACTGGAAAAACAAACTTAGTGTCGATTTTGCTCAAATATTTGGAAGTTTCAATACTAAAAAGTCAATAGGCAGCTTTTCGCTTGGAGGCAAAAAATTTCAATCAAAAACAAAAATTTTAATATCAAATTCTACCAATAATTTCAAGTATCAAAACCTTCCATTTATCGGAAATGAAGAAATAATTCAACGCCAAAATTCGAGTTTCTCGCAAAGATCAGTAGTTCAGGAATTTTATATAAAACCAAATTCTAAAACCCTTGTTTCATCAGCTTTTTGGGTGCAAAAAGCCTATAGGGAAATTCCTCCAAAAGAGAACGAATCGCAAAAAGAGGATATTCTAAGGTCGTATGTCGAATATAAACGTTTTTTTGAGAAATCGAATATATGTTACAGAGTATCATATATTTACGATTACATGAATTTTATAGATGAAAATTTATCTATTGATTCAAAAAATTCGTCTGAAAACTTTTCAAATTTCATTGAATATGAATTAAATTTATTGAATTATCTGAAAATTCATGCAGGATTAAGCAATAGCTTTTATAAAACAGCTTCAACAAATTATGATAGGAATTTTGAACAGCAGATTTATTCAGTTTTTACGGGGTTAGATTATGAACTAAATGAAAAGCAAAATCTAAGTTTACTTGTTAAACATGAAATTGTTGATAGGGCAGCAATTCCACTTATTTTTTCGTTTGGTTACGAATATAAAATTCTGAACAACAAAGATTTACTCTTAAAATCGAATTTTTCCAGAAATTATCATTCACCTACGCTTAACGATTTGTATTGGTCGGAGTTTGGCAATCCTAATTTGGAAAACGAAGAAGGATATTCCGGTGAAATTGGCTTACAGTTTATAGATAAAAAAAACAAGAAACTTAGTTTTGAAATGGAATTCACAAGCTATGCATCGCTTATTGATAATTGGATTATTTGGATTCCTCAAAACAACGGGTTGTGGAAACCGGAAAACTTAAAACAAGTTTACAGGCATGGCTTTGAGGCTACAATCGGCACTTTTTTTAAATTCAAAAAATTTAATATTCACATAAATAATTTTTATCTTTTTTGTAAATCAACAAACAGAAAAAGTATAGTAGCGAACGATAATTCTTTAGGAAAACAGTTAATTTATGTCCCTGTCCATAGTTTTAATTCAAATTTGGAAATAAAATATAAAAGTAGTTTTCTGAAATATTCTTTCAATCTAGAAGGAAAACGATATGCTCAGACCGATAATTCTGATAATATTGAATATTTCGACTATTTGCCAACATATGCACTAAGCAAAATTTCTTGTGGCTATGAACTAAGACGTAAGAATTCAATTTTTTCTGCACAACTGGATATCAATAATTTGTGTAACAAAAGTTATCAAATGGTTTTGAACTATCCTATGCCTTTGCGAAATTTTTCAATTCTAATTAGATATAGGATGAAAAAATATAACTAATTTCGCTTCCTTAATTGTATAAAATTAAAGACTTAAAAAATAAAATATGATTGTAAAATGGTTTATTAGTCATCAGATAAAAGAGTCGATGCGTTCGTCAATTTGGCAAAAAAGTGTTGTTTTAAATATTGTGATAGGGTTTTTGCTGTTGCTTATGTTAGCCTATCTTGCTTTGTTAGGTTTATTTATTGATGTGATTTTAATAGAAATATTTCCAGAGAAAGATCCAATCGCACTTTTTAATGGTATTTTGATTTATTATCTTGGAATAGAATTACTATTAAGATATTTTATGCAATCTCTGCCAACATTAAACATTGAGACATATTTGCATTTGCCAATAAAAAAATCGAAGATTGTTCATTTTGTTGCATCAAAATCAATTGTTGCTATTGGTAATTATTTGGCATTGCTTGTGTTTTTTCCATTTGCATTTAAAGTTATTGCTCCGGCATATTCTTCACAAATTGCATGGATTTGGATTATTTCTATGATTTTATTGATTTTTAGTAATAATTTTCTTGCAACTTTCATTAAAAGACAGATGGCTAATAAACCTAAAATTGTTGGCTATTTTGGATTAGTTATTCTTGTACTTTTTTTATTCGACTATTTTCAGATAATTTCTTTATCGACTTTTTCAACTGCAATTTTTGCAGAACTTTTAAAATCGCCATTATACATTATGGTTCCAGTTTTGTTGTTGATTTTAACTTATTATTTGAACTACAATTTTCTGAAATCGAGGCTTTATCCCGAAGAGGTTAGTGTAAAGAAAAAACTAAGAACTGATTCGATTTCAGATATAAAATATTTGAAAACCATGGGGCTCACTGGGCAGTTAATTATGCTCGAACTAAGGTTACTATGGCGACACAAAAGAACAAGATCAATAATTTATATGGCTCCCATATTTCTCGGATATGGCTTTTTCTTCTATCCAAATCCTGTTTACAGAGATATGGCAGGATTTTTAATCTTTGTCGGAATATTTATGACAGGAGGAATGATGTTGAACTATACGAATTATTGTTTCAGCTACGAAAGCAACTATTTCGATAATATTCTTGCAAACTACAAAGACATAAATTTATATATCAGAGTAAAATATATCATTGCAATTTCGATATCGACCATTTGCTACATTCTGACCATACCGTATGTATTTTTTGGAACAGATATATTCCTTATTAATACTATGACATATTTTTACAATATTGGATTTCTGTCGATAGTGCTGTTTTATTTTGCCACTTTCAGTAAAAAAAGGATGGACTTGTCGAAAAATGCAGCATTCAATTATCAAGGTTTGGGGGCTTCACATTGGCTTTCTATGCTTCCTGCTTTTTTGTTGCCTGTTTTTATATACCTACCTTTTAGTTTTTTCGATTTACAAAATACAGGTTTTATTTTCATTGGGGCACTTGGTCTGGGAGGATTGCTTTTCTACAAATCTATGCTCAATTTTATATTGAAACAGTTTTATAAAAACAAATACAAAATGGCAGAAGGATTTCGTGAATGAACCGATCTAATTTTTCATTTGAAAATTGATTATTTTTTATTAAAGTGAATTGAGAATCAAAAATTTAACAAAACATTACAAAAATGATAAATGTAACTAATTTAAGCAAAATTTATGGAGATACAAAAGTTCTGGACATCTCCGAATTAACAATAAATAAAAATGAATCTTTCGGTTTAGTTGGGAATAATGGAGCAGGAAAAACAACATTCTTTAGGTTGATACTCGATTTGATAAGAGCAAATTCAGGGAAAGTTGAGTCGAACAATGTTGATGTAAAAAAAACAAATAATTGGAAATATTATACTGGTTCATATCTCGACCAGAGTTTTCTAATTGATTTTCTTACACCGGAAGAATATTTCGAATTTATAAGCAGTGTTCACGGGCTTTCTAAAGGTGATATTACTGAATTTTACAATGAATTTGATGAGTTTTTTGCTGGCGAAATTTTAGGGAAACAAAAATATATTCGCGATTTGTCGCAAGGAAACCGCCAAAAAGTAGGAATAGCTGCGGCTTTGATGCAAGATCCTGAGCTTTTGGTTCTTGATGAACCATTCAATGGGCTTGATCCTTCAACTCAAATAAGGCTAATTAATCTTTTGAACGAAAAACGAAAAACGAAAAATATGACTATGTTAATTTCTAGCCATGATTTAAACCATGTTACTGAAGTTTGTAGTCGTATTGCAATTCTCGAAAAAGGAAAAATAGTCAACGATTTGGAAAAAAACGAAAACACTCTAATCGAACTTGAAAAATACTTTTCTGTTTGATACTTTACTAAAAATTCGGACTAAGCAAATATTTAGAATAAAACATATTTATTTGTTTAACTGCTTCTTCGGCAGTTTCTACGATACTAAATAAATTCATATCAACCGGACTAATATTTTTTTCTTCGGCAAGAACACTATTTTTTATCCAGGAAACTAAACCTTCCCAATAATTTTTTCCTACAAGTATTATTGGAAATCGGCCAATTTTTCCTGTTTGTATCAATGTGATTGCTTCAAACAATTCGTCGAAAGTTCCAAATCCGCCGGGCAAAACAATAAATCCTTGCGAATATTTCATAAACATCACTTTTCTGACAAAAAAATGATTGAAATTTATGAGTTTATCATTGTCGATATAAGGATTGGATTCTTGCTCGAAAGGCAAATCAATATTGATTCCTACAGATTTTCCATTGTTTCTTCTTGCACCTCTGTTGGCTGCTTCCATAATTCCGGGACCTCCTCCTGTAATTACTCCATAGCCATTTTTTGTTAGATTGAATGCAATTTCTTCCGCTAATTTATAATATTTGTTTGCTTCTTTGGTTCTGGCTGAGCCAAAAATTGTTACACATGGTCCTATTTTAGAAAGTTTCTCAAAACCCTCAACAAATTCGGACATAATTTTGAAAATTGTCCACGAATCGTTAGTTTTTATCTCGTTCCAGTTTTTCTTTTCAAAAGCTCGTTTTATCTTATCTTCATTTGGTGTCATTAAATCAAAATTTTATTAACAATCAAAAACAAAAGAAGGAAATATTTTTCAATAATTATGATTTCGCTACGTATATACTTTAATTTGTTGAAAATAATAAGTTTACACAGGCCAATCAAAATCAAATTGTATAAAATTTGTTAAAAGAATAGAAAAATAACAAAATACAAACCTTTTTTTGACAAAATTCGTATATTGCATGTTTTAAGAATGATTTTGTTTGACAAAGAATTAAGTTTTAATTAATTATAGGAGGATTTAAAATGCTAAAAAAATTACTTTCGGTCTTATTATTTATTGTTTTTGTTTTTTCAGGATATGCACAAAATCCATTAGGCAATGGAGCAGATGGAGCCTTGATTGTTAATTCCAGTGATACATATTTTGTAGATACTGTTCTTACAAGTCTCACTGGCACAAATTATTTAGGTTCACAAAGTATTTCTGTAGTTGATGCCTCAAGTTTCACTGTTGGAGATGAAATAATTATTATTACAATGCAAGATGCTGAAACAGATTCGGCACTCAATCGTGTTGGAATTTATGAAACGAGCAGAATTGTCAGTATTTCATCAAATCTGATTACTTTGAATACTACTCTTCAAAACTATTACAATGCTTCGGCAGATATTAAACATCAGGTAGTAAAAATACCAAATTTTACGAATGTTACAGTTGATGGAATAATTACTTGCTCGGCTTGGGATGGTACAACAGGTGGAATATTGTTTTTCAGAGCAAGCCAATCAGTATTGCTAAATTCAAGCGGAATTATTGAAGCATCCGGAAAAGGATACCGAGGTGGGACTCAATATGGTAGCTCACATGGCGGAGGTCAGGGTGGAGAAAGTTTTGTCGGTATTGGTGGCGAAGGAGGTAATTCTCATGGTTCGGATGGAGCTGGCGGAGGTGGAGCATATTATTCTGGCTATAATGGAGGGAATGGTCTTGCCGGAGGTGGTGGCGGTGGAACTTCTACTGCTGGAATTGGCTCAAGCAATCTTGGTGGAGCCGGAGGTGGTGGTGGAGGCCATGCAGGAAGTGGCGGTGGTGCCGGATATGGGACTTTTGGTTATGGAGGCTTTTCATACAGTAATTCAATCTGTTGCACAAAATGGAGGTGAATATTTATCTGGAAATGGTGCTAGTAATGGTACTGGCGGCGGTGGCGGTGGTGGAGGAACCTATGGTTCAGCCGAATTAAATCGTCTTTATCTTGGTTCTGGTGCAGGATGTGGAGGCCGTCATGATGGATATACTCCAGGTTTTGGTGGAAATGGTGGTGGAATCCTTATAATTTCTACGAATATTTTAACAAATGATGGCATAATTTCAAGTAATGGAAACAATGGTGGTAATTATAGTGGTTATTATACTGGTGGCGGAGGTGCCGGAGCCGGTGGCTCTATTATTTTAAATGGTCTTGAAATTGATATTACAAGTTCTGTATCAGCTACTGGTGGAACCGGTGGAACCGGATATTATGGCAATCCGGGTGGTGCCGGAGGAAATGGAAGAATTAGAATCAATTATGATAGTCTAAGTAATTCAGGAACAATTGACCCTATTGCTTTTGAAGCGCAATTTGAATTTGGAGTTTATCATTCAACTTTAATGAATACAAGTAATGAAACAGTACCTTACTTGGTTGAGGCTTATTATTTTGATACAGTTGCAGTTAGCTCTGCAAGTTTGTATTATAGCATAAATTCAGGAGCTTATGTTCAGCTTGCAATGACTATTACAGGTGATACTTTGACGGCTAATATACCAGCTCAAGTTTACGCTACTGTAATAGATTATTACATTTCTGCAACAAATGGAACTGACATATATTTTTCTCCGGAAAATGCTCCTACTGAATTTCATTCATTTTCAATTGATGTATTTGCTCCAAGGCACTTATCAATAACAGATAATCTTAATGGGAATATCGACCTTAATTGGATAGAACCTGTAGATTTAAATAATTTCTCTGATTATTCAATTTACAGAAGTGAAATTTTTGGCTTCATTCCAGATTCAATTAGCCTTCTTGCAAATAATTTCTCAGATACTTTTTATACAGATAATACAGTAGCTGATTTTCATAAATACCATTATAAAGTAGCAGCAAATTATTCTATGACTTCAGGAAACGAGTTTGATTATTCTGAAGATTCAGTATATGTCAATATTGATTCTATTACCACTATAAAAGGATATGCTTTTCTTGAAGGACAGACGAACCATGCCGGAATAAAAGTTAAATTTCACCCTATAAGTCCATCAGCAGTTTTAGATAGTGTCAATACAGATGCTCTCGGATATTTCGAAATTCATATCAATCCGGGAACTTATGATATCACATACGAAAAGACTAATTATCAAACTTATTACATAAAAGAAAACTATTCGATTATCGAAGACCTTGACCTTGAAGAAAGCACAATCCTTTATCTCGGAAATGTTGTTTCAGGTGCAGTTTCGGGAGTTTGGAATGGAATTTATTCTGTTGTTGGCGACATTTATATAAACAATGGAGATTCTTTAATTATTGAGGAAGGCTCTGAAATTCGATTCCAGAATAATTACCAGTTTGATATAAATGGTTATCTTGCAGTTGATGGTATAAGTTCAAACAAAGTTCTCTTTACTTCTGCTCCCTACCATCAAATTCATAATTGGGGACAATGGTTAGGATTAGATTTTAATGATGTTTGCGATGATAATTCATATATGAATTTTGCAATTGTTGAATATGCAAATCACAATATATACACTTATGCAGCAAGCCCCGATTTTAGTAATTGCGAGTTCCGACATGCAAGCGGAAATATTCTATATATTGAATATTATTCTCATCCTACTATAAGCAATTGTTTGGTTTGGGATGGCAACGATCATGGCATTTATATTTATAATTATTCAAACCCAAACCTCAACAATATTGAGATCTATGATTGCATAGACTACGGAATTTACATTTACAATTACTCTAATCCAAATTTAGAAAATATTGATGTCCATGATAATACCTCCTATGGAATTCGAATATACAATTACTGTTATAATGCAAAGATTATCGATTCGAAAATTTACTCTAATGGAAATGATGGTTTATATATTGATTATAATTATGAATCAAGTATTGATATTTTGAATTGTGAAATATACGAAAATGGAGATGATGGAGTGTATATTTATGATTCTGATGTAAATTTCGAATTCTGCAAAATCTACAAAAACATTGCTCAAGGATTTGAAATTAATGACTATTGTGATCCTGTAGAAATTTATGATTGTGAGATTTATGAGAATAATAGTTATGGAATTTACTCAGATTATGACAACGATGTTTATGTTTACAGAAGCTTTGTACATAACAATAATGGAACAGGTATTTATATTGAGGATGATTATACTTATTATAAAATATATAAAAGTATTATTGCCTATAATAATGGAGATGGAATATATAAAAGAGACCCCAATATGACTATCTATATTCATTACAATACCATCTATGGAAATACTGCTGATGGAATAGATATGAACAATAGCACTTACGAATATATTTATGATAATATAATTGTAAATAATGGTCAATATGGCTTACGTGCAAACACTTATATTGAAACTTTTGAATACAATAATTTGTTTGGAAATGGAAGTGGTGAAATTTATAATTTGGCAAATGTTCCAATAAATAGCTGGACTTTCGTTTCATATAATGCAAATGGAGACGATGCAGATATTTATTTGAATATTTCGGAAGAACCATATTTTGTTCTAACCGATTCTCTTGATTTTCAGTTACAAGCAATTTCTTCATGTATAAATGTTGGAGATCCAACTATGCTTGATCCTGACGGAACAGTTTCAGATCTTGGTGCTTTATACCGAGATGCAGGAAATCCTCATGCAGTTAATGCAGTTGGATACGATGATCAGGAAGTTTCTTTAAACTGGGAAACTATTAGTCTTGATTCTGTTTTAAGCTACAATGTTTATTACAAAATTGATACTGTTCTTACTTATACATATTTTAATAATACTACCGATACATTTATTGATGTAACCGGATTAACAAATAATGCCTTATATGATTTTACTGTTACAGGAGTTTTTGCAAACTATGAATCAATTTATGCACCAAAAGCTTCGGAACGCCCCGGGATTCCTGATATTATTCTTAATCCTATTGCAATGAATGTAACCATTCCATCTGCTGTTGATACTCTTGTAGAAAATCTTCAAATAATAAATCCGGGCTCTAGAGATTTGAATATTGATTTTGATTTCTTAAATATACCAGCAGGTGCTGCTCAATTTGATGGTTCAGGAGATTATATTAACATTGGAGATCATTCCAATTATCACAACCTAAGTGCAATAACAGTTGAATGTTGGGTAAAAAAGAATAATACAGGACATACTGAAATTGTAAGTAAGAGTAATAATAAATTTTCAATTTATATTGACGATACTCAATTTGGTTTCTATAAAAACGGATCATCGTATGGTTCGGGATATAATATGCCAAATAGCGAATGGCATCACCTTGCTGTTACATGGACAGGAAGTAACATAATATTTTATGTTAACGGTATAAAACAAAATGAACATACAGGTGTTAGTTCAAGCACAATTACATCCGGTTACAATTTGCAGTTGGGACGTAGAGGTGATTATGGCGCCTATTATTTAAATGGAAATATTATAGAGGTAAAAATTTGGAACATTGCAAGAACTCAACAGGAAATTATTTCAACAATGACATCAAGTTTAAATGGAAATGAAAGCGGATTGATTGGATATTGGCCACTTCATGAGAATTATAATGATTATTCTACTTATGGAAGAAATGGTTCTCCTTCAGGAAATACTTATATAAATAGTAGCTCATCTATTTTGTCTGAAAATGTTTCTTTGTTGTTTAGAATCCCTCAAAATCATTATAATATAAGTTCAGGCGATACTATTCAAGTTCCTTTTAGTTTTCCGAATTATAATACAGAAAGTATTTTTACAATTTTACCTATTTTCACAGATATTCTAACAAATAGTCAAATTGATTATGAAATCCTAATAAATTATGGTGAAAATGTACCATCTTCTCCTGTTCATTTTATTTCGGTAGCAGCCAATGATTTTCCATATACCTTGATTATTACTGATGCTCAGCTTGATGGTTCAACTATAAGCATCGGCGATGAAATTGCAGTTTTTGACGGTAGCTTATGTGTTGGCTCAGGAATATTCGATGGAACTTTCAATTTTACATTGACTTGTTACGAAGATACTTCCGGTGCAGGAACAGCAGGTTTTACCGATGGAAATTCAATGATCTTTAAGATTTACGATACATCGGCAGATCTTGATGCAACCGAAGTAAATGCTGCTTACGATATTGGCGATGGAACATTTGGATATGGAGAATTTTCTGCATTAAGCCTTGACGGAACTGTTTATCAAATTCAGGAAGTTCCTGTTTCCGGTGGCATGTTTAGTTTAATTTCATTTAATTTGTTACCACGATATCCTGCATCTTCAACAATATTTGGAGATTTGAGCACTCTTGGAATAGTTTATACAGATGCAGGTGCAGCCATGATTCCATTATATGGAATAAATTCGATAGGCGATATTAATTTTAGAGATGGTTTCCATTTATTCAGTTCAGATCCTGATACTATACATTTTGAAGGAACTTTAATAAATCCATTGGAATGGAATATTACAGTTGAAGCAAACAAATGGAATTCAATTGCATTTCTCGGACAAGGAGCATTGGATATTACTTCAGCCTTCCCATCAGAAATGGTTGATTCTATAGATATTGTTCAAACATCTACCGGACAAATGTGGTCTCCTGCTTATGGTATAAATTCAATTGGAAATATGCTTCCGGGAGTTGGATATCAAATTGCATTAAATTCATATACAGATTATGTATTTTCATATCAAACAGGAGGAGCAATTTCTCAATCTAAAAGTCAAACCATTGAACCGGAGCATTTCAATTTTGTAAAAACAGGGCTTCCTTATTCAATAATTATTGAGAATCCTAAAATTGAGGGCGAACAGCTACAGATTGGCGATGAAATTGCAGTATTCGATGGCAATTTGTGTGTTGGAGCTGTGGTTTACGATGGCTCTGAAAGAATTTCACTTACAGCCTGGGAAAGAGAAAATACCTTCAATCTGCCCGGTTTCACTAAAAATAATGAAATTCAAATTAGAATATATTCAGTTCAAAACAACATAGAAATAGAAGCAGAAATAATTCCAATGAACGAGAGAGAAAATAACATAATATTTAAAGGCGAAAATTTCTCATATATTTCTGTAGATGCTAATGAACAAATTATTTTAAATTCTTCTGTCCAGGTATATCCAAATCCGTTTAAAACAATCACCCAGTTCAACTATTTTGTTTCAAGCGAATCATTCGTGAGCATAGAAATTTACGATATTGCCGGAACAAAAGTCAAAACACTTATCAGCCAAAAACAAGAAAAGGGTCGATATTCTATAATATGGGACGGCACAAACGATTCAAACAATAAATTACCAAACGGATATTACTTATTTGAATTTAATACTTTTGATACATCTCAGGTAAACAAGCTTTTATTAATGAAATAATGATTTATTTAGCAGTCAGGCTATTAAATGCCTGACTGTTAAATTATTAATTAATGAAATGCCATTGTGATTTATGTTTGATATTTCATTGTGATTTCCATAAAACGAAAAACTTAATCATCAAGTTTGTAATAATAGGTTTAGAAATAGAAAATTTGTTAATGTTAGAATGAAAATTAAAATTATAATAGTTTTGTTTTTGTCAATTTGTTTTAATTCACTATCACAAATTACGTTTTTTCCAGTTTCACCCACAGGAATACCATATAATATTATTGTTTCCGAAGTTTTGATTGATAATAACAATCTGACAAACAACTCACAAATTGCAGTTTTCGATGATAGTTTATGCGTTGGAGTAGTAAACTATTCCGGACAAGCCAACACTCAATTGGTTGCGTGGCAGGGAGATGTTTCGCAGCAATTAGCAGGGTTCACTGCCGGAGCTCAAATGATTTTTAAAATCCTGACAGTTATTAATAATGACAGCCTGATTATAGATGCAAGTGCAAGTTTTATTCAAGGAAATGGCACATTTGGTTTTGGAACATACTCTGTTGTCGAGCTTAATGCAAATTCGGGCGTTGTTTCAACGCAAAATATATTAATTCAGAATGACAATTGTTTTACTGTATTTCCAAATCCATTTAATGAAAATCTCAGTATATATTTTGATTTAGATATCAGTGAAAGCTATAAAATTTCAATTTATGATATTTCAGGAAAAGTAATTCAAAGTTTCTCAAATGATTTCAATATGCAGAGAGCAGAAGAATTTTTTTGGGATTGCAAAAATACTAATGGACAAACTATTAAAAACGGTTTGTATTTGATTAACTTACAGACGAATAAAAAAAATTGTGTTAGAAAGATACTCAAAAAATTATAAGATTATGAAAAAATATTTATCCATTTTGATACTTATATTGTTTGCTTCACATGCAAATGCACAAAATAATGCAATAGCCTTCGATGGTAATGGTGATTATGCTGAGATTGCTCATAGTAATGATTTTAATCTCACAAATGAAATAACCTTTGAGGTATGGATTAAACCTCAATCAATGACCAATTGTCCGATTTTAAGTAAAAACAATATATATTGGTTGCATTGGGATTATGACTATGAATACTCTATTGGAAAAGGATTTCAGATAAACTTAGCTGGAACTAGTTCAGGTTGGTGGGAATTTGAGTACAACATTGAATATGGAAATTGGTATCATATTGCATGGACATATTCTAACAATATTCTTAAATCTTATGTTAATGGTGTTATCACTCGTCAGGCTACTGTAAGCAATACATTATCCACAAATTCCTCCGATTTAATAATAGACAATTAGAAAATTCACAGCGTTTTAATGGAACTATAGACGAAATGAGAATATGGAATTATTCAAGAAACCAAACTGAGATTCAATCAACCATGAATAGCGAATTGTATGGCAATGAAATAGGCTTAGTTGGATATTGGAAATTTAATGAGCAATTGGGGCTTATAGCATATGATGCTACATCGAATTCTAATAATGCCAACTTATCAGGTGATGCAAGTTTTGTTAGTTCATCAGCTCCTGTTAATCAAATAACGACACAAAATAATGCAATAGCCTTCGATGGTAGTGGAGATTATATTGAGATTCCGTACAGTAACAATTGGGAATTTGGTACCGACGATTTTACAATTGCTTTTTGGATGACTCTCGACAATCTATCATTGGTTCATGATGGATTATTTGGGAGAAACGATTTTCAATGGATAGCAATGGAATATAATCACGATAGTGACCATCGTTTAAATCTTTGGATTGATGACAATGGTTCGGGATGGCAATTAAATAATGTAAAACCTTCAAAAACGGATTGGATTATTGATACATGGTATCATATTGCTGTGGTCAGAACAGGAAATTTGATAAAGATTTTTATTGATGGTATAGAATACACCAGCAATAGCTACACATATCAAGTTCAAAACCCATCTTCGATTCCTATATATTTTGGCAGGAGCCAGTTGTCGAACCGAAATCACAATGGTAAAATTGATGATATCAGAATCTATAATATAGCCCACAACGAGATTGAACTTCAAAACATAATTAACAATGAGCTTACAGGAAACGAAATTGGATTGTTAGGATATTGGAATTGTAACGAAACCTCAGGAAATATTGCCTACGACCAGTCAACCTTTAATAATTATGCAACTTTATATGGAGATGCAGCATTTGTAAGCTCAAATTCGCCGCTTACACCTCCAAATGGGAATATGCCATTTTCTCCTGTTAGCCCAACAGGGATACCGTATAATATTGTAATTACAAATTTATTGATTGATGGAATGCAGCCAGGTATTGGTTCGCAAATCGGAGTTTTCGACGACACCTTATGTGTTGGTGCTATCACTTATTCGAATAGCGGAAATATGCAACTTATTGCATGGCAGGGCGACCAAAATCAAAATCTTGCTGGTTTTACTCCAGGCGATACCATGATTTTTAAACTCTACACAAATTGGTATTCGAACATCGAAATTTTTGAAGCTGTGCCAACTTATGTTCAAGGAAACGGAACTTTCGGAAATGGTTCGTTTGCTGTTGTAGACCTAAATATTTCAACAGGGCTTTCACCAGATGTTAGTATTTCAGATACTTTGTTGAATTTTAATGCTTTAGAAATAAATACTAGCCTTAATGATACAGTAATTATCACGAACAATGGAAATGCTAATCTTCAAATATTGAATATTTCGACCAGTTTATCAGATTTTACAACAAATGTTTTTTCCGGATTTTTGCTTCCGGGACAATCAGATACAATAATTGTAACTTTCACTCCTACGAGTGTTGCAATCTATCAGGAAACATTGACAATTGAAACCGATCATCCTACCCAAAGTATTATTGAAATAGAACTTTATGGTACAGGTCTGCCAACTGCAACTCCACAAATATCGGTAACTCCATCATATTTGAATTTTGGAAATATTGCAGTAAATACCAGTGTTTCGCTAAATATTAATGTAAATAATTCCGGTAATGGCGATCTTTCTGTAACAAATATTACAAGTTCAAATTCAGCATTTTCAGTAATCGGAAATACTTTCTTCACTTTAGGACAAAATGGAAATCAGGATGTCGAAATCCAATTTTCACCAACAAGCTTAGGAGTTTTTTCAGGTTCAGTAACAGTTTTCTCTAATGATGGAGATATATCAATTCCAATTGGTGGAATTGTTACAGATGGACATTTTACATCTGTTCAACCTACAGGATTGCCTTATAATATTATTGTTCAAAATGCAGAAGTTCAAGGTTTTAATATAGAAATTGGAGATGAAATTGCTGCTTTTGATGATACACTTTGTGTAGGAGTTAGTAATTCGGCAAATGGAAAATCGGCTAGTTTTGATGGGAGTGGAGATTATATTGAAATACCTGATGACTCCAATTGGGATTTTGGTAGTGGCGATTTCTCCGTTTCGCTTTGGGCTAATCCATCATCTTTTTCATCAAATAATACCTACATCGAAATTGGACATTGGTCAAATTCCTTTATTATTAGGCAAAATAGCTCTAGTAGCTTATATGTTTATATGTGGAACTCATCTTATTCATATTCATATAATCCTTCACTAAATCAATGGTTTCATATTACAGTTCGGAGAATGAATGGTATATTAAATTTGTTTATAAATGGGAATCAAATTGGTAACAGTTACAATTGTACTCATAATTTCCAGCCAAGTAATGTTGTCCGAATAGGCTCTTCTGTACATACATCCGGACAGTATTTCAACGGAAATATAGATGAAGTTAGGATTTGGAATTATGCACGTTCTCAAACCGAAATACAATCGGACATGAATAATAAACTTCTCGGCAACGAATCCGGACTTGTTGGATATTGGAATTTTGACAATAATTCGGCTAATGATTTGACTTCAAACGGAAACCACGGAACTTTTTATGGAAATACATATATTGAAAACGAGAGTCCAATTTCTGCAGACCACAATATTGTAGCCTGGCAAGAAGATTTGAACCAGTCTTTGACAGGTTTCACTATTGGCGATACCATGAATTTTAAAATATGGACAAATATTTATAATACTGATGTTGAAGTAGATGCACAAGCAGTTTACATTATTGGAGATGGTACTTTTGGCTTTGGACAATATTCTGTTTTAAACCTTAGTGGAGATGCCGGAATTGAGCCCGACATTTCAGTATCAAGCAATTATGTTTATGTTGGACAGGTTGAAATGAATCAATCTGTTACCGCAGATATCGTTATTTATAATAATGGAAATGCTCTTTTAGAAGTTGATCTTTCAGATAATTCTGATTCTTATACTCACAATATTTCTAATGCTTTGATTAATGCAGGAGATTCATTAATTGTTTCAATAACATTTTCTCCAACTTTTGCAGGAAATCATTCCGGAGTTCTGACAATTTTGAGCGATGATCCTGATACATACGAAATTCCAGTTTCGCTTGATGGTTTTGCTCTTCCTGTAGGAATTGCAAATGGAACAGTTTCTACAACTGAACTAAATTTTGGGAATGTAAACTTGAACGATACAGCCACTTTAAGTTTTAATGTTATAAATATTGGAACAGCACCTTTACAAATTAGCAGCATCACTTCAATAAATGGAGCTTTCACTATCAACCCTACAAGCTTCAGTCTTCAAAATACCAACGATAATCAGGAAGTATTTATAAACTTTGTCCCGACTACTGTTCAAGCATATAATTCAACAATTACAATTTCAACTAATGCCGGAAATCTTACTCTTTCTGCAAATGGCCTGGGATTTGATGGATATTTTGTTCCAGTAGTTTCAACTGGTTTACCTTATACAATTGTAATTCAAAATACAAACCTGACAGAATTTTGGGAAGTTGGAGATGAAATTGCAGTTTTTGATGATACAATTTGTGTAGGAGTTGTGGCAATTAGCTCTTTGACAGGAAATATTCAACTTACTGCATGGCAAGCTGATCCTACTTTGAATCTTGCAGGATTTACTTCCGGCGATACTATGCAATTTAAATCATGGACAGAAATAAATGGATTCCCGTGTGAGTTTAATGCAAATGCAACTTATATTCTCGGTGATGGAACATTTGGATATGGTCAGTATTCTGTTGTTGAATTAAGTTTTATTACTCCAGAAATTTCAGTTAACCCCATGGAGTTTTTTGTTGCTCTTGATGAACCGGATTCATCCTTAGAAACACTTTCAATAACTAATTCTGGAATTGTTGAACTTGATTATAATATTTCCCATACTCATAATAATGATAATATTATTGGAAATTCTTTATTATTGGACGGAGATAATGACTATTTATCAGTTTCTAGTCAATATAATAATTTGGACCAAACAACACTTGAAGCATGGATTTATCCCATGGGGTTAAGTGGACACCAATGGATATTTAGTAATGGAAGGGATTGTTGCACGCCTAATGGAGGATTTAATTTTTATTATAATGGTGCAAATCTATATTGTTCTGTTTGGAGAAGTAGTGACAACCAAATGATTAGTATTAATGCACCTAATGTAATTACACAAAATGAGTGGCAACATGTATCAATGAAATACGATGGTTTTCAGCTATTTCTATATGTTAATGGTAATGAAGTAATCTCTTCAATTGTTTATTCTCAATCATCAATACTTAACGGATCAAATAGCTTGCATATGGGTGTACTAGCTTATTCAGTCCCTACTTACTATGATTACTATGGAATGATTGATGAAGTTAGAATTTGGGATATTGCTCGAACAGAAAGTGAGATCGCAGATAACTATACAAAATCTTTATCTGGAAATGAGCTTGGATTGCTTGGCTATTGGAATTTTGATGATACTACTACAACTGATTTAACTGTGAATGGCAATAATGGTATTTTGAATGGTGATGCAAGTATCACTGAAATAAATGCACCTATAGTAAATTGGCTCTCCATTTCAAACCTAACTGGTATTGTACCTCCTTTAGGAACAACCAATATTATGCTTGATATTAATTCAACTGGATTGATTGATGGATTGTATGAAACAGAATTGGTTATTGATAACAATACTCTACATAATTCACCAGTAATTATTCCTATATCGCTAAATGTAACAGGAAATGCTCAAATTGCAGCAAGTCCTGACAATCTTATATTTAGTGAAATTATTGTTGGCGAAACGGAAACTTTAAGTATTCAGATTCAAAATATCGGAACAGATGTATTACATATCGACTCTGTTTTCAACTCACCAGCACAATTCCAGCTAACCAATTTAATCGCTTTTCCAGATAGTATATCTCCTTTAGCTTATGCAACACTTGAAGTAACATTTGCTCCAATTTCCGATGGTTTGTTTTTAGATACTTTATATATATTGTCGGATGCCTCAAATTTTGACACATTACTCATTACTCTATTGGGAACCGGTTTGACACCACCAAATATTGAAGTTCAAAATACATCTTGGACTGATACTTTAACTTCTGGTATTATCGAAACCGATACATTTTATATTGCAAATAGTGGACAAGCCAATTTGGTTTTTTCAATTAATAATACAATTTCGTGGCTGTCATTAATCCCAAGTTCAGGCTCAGTACCTGTGAACGACAGTTTAGCAATTGTTCTAAATATTTCAACAATAGGAGTTTATGCTGGGGTTTATACAAATTCGTTCAGTATTATTTCAAACGACCTTACAAATCCTGAAATTATTTTCAATCTTGATCTAAATGTTCTCGGTTCGCCTGAATTGACAGTTGTTGATAATATCAATTTTGGAACAGTGGACGTTGGCACAACTGGAAATTATTCTTTAATTCTTGAAAATTCTGGGACAGACACATTATTTATTGACTCCATTGAATTGTCGTCACTATATTTTGCTAATAGCGGACAAAATAGTTTTTTCATACTACCAGGACAGACTGATACTCTTCCACTTGAGTTTAGCCCAAGTTTGAGCATATTGTATTCAGGAATTTTAACTGTTTATTCAAATGCAAGTAATATTCCTGTCAAGCAAATTGTATTGCAGGGAATGGGTAATCTTCCTCAAGATATTTCACTCTTACCCGATTCAATAAATATTACAATGACTTCGGGTTCTGCTCAATCTCAAAATATTACCATATCTAATGATGGTGGACAAGATTTGAACTACAGCATTTCCATTGATAATCCTGCAAAATCGGCATTAAGTTTAGATGGAACCGGCGATTATCTGAATATAATAAATACTGCTAGCCTAAATCCCGACACTGCAATTACCATTGAAGCTTGGATTTATCCAAATGATGATAATCAGGAGTTTATAGTTGCAAAAGAATATTCGTCAGTTGGGACATACCGGCTTTGGATAAACGAAGATGGAAAATACCAATTTACATTAAACAATAGTAAAACAGTTGTTTCCAGTTCGCTTGCTACAATTGGAAATTGGACTCATATTGCTGCAAGTTGCGATGGTAGCAAAATGCAAATTTTCATTAATGGAATTCTTGATGCAGAATTAATTTGGTATCCATTCACAATTAGTGCAAATACTGCAAATTTGAGAATTGGTCGTTCTCATTTGAATGAATATTTTGATGGTTATATCGACGAACTCCGAATTTGGGATGTAGCTCGCAACGAATCTGAAATTCAATCAGTTATGAATCAATCATTGCTTGGCACCGAAACTGGTTTAGTTTTATATTATAAATTTGATGAAAGCTCTGGCAATATTGCAATTGATGAAAGTTCAAATTCTAATAATGGAACTTTCTATGGAAATTCGAGCAGGACAAATTCAGGAATTAATTTTAATAACTTTTTATCACTTTCGTCGAATTCAGGAACTGTAGGTGCAATGTCCTCGCAAACAATTTCAGCAGATTTTGATGCAAATAATCTTATTGCAAATATTTTTGAGCAAAACATAAATGTTTCTTCAAACGATCCTGATGAACCCTTACTGACAATACCTGTTTCATTAAATGTTACCGGATTAAGTTCAATTAGTGCTTCTACTTTAGCTTTGAATTTTGCAAATACCTACATTGGACAAAGCGATACTTTGGCGTTTACGGTCAGTAACAATGGAGCTGAAAGAATAATTATTGGTTCATGGAATTTTAGCAATAACGATTTTTCTGTGTCTCTGCCTTATACAGAAATTTATCCATTATCTGAAAAAAATGTTGAAATTTATTTTTCTCCATCAAGTTCCGGTGTAATTTCTGAAACCTTAAGTTTGATGAGTGATGCAGCAAATATTCCAAATTTAGAAATCAGTTTAAATGGTTTAGGACTTGATCCTCCAATAGTTTCTGTCGATACATCCATGTTTTCCAGTGTCCTGAATTGGGGAAATTCTGAAACGCAATATTTAACAATCTATAATTCTGGAGACGGAGCTATGAACTGGGATCTTGCAGGATTCGATTCAAATTGGCTCACTTTATCTGATACAATTGGAGTTGTCCCGGCTCACGATTCTGTTATAGTTAGTCTTGATTTTAATGGTACGAACGATGGAGGAACTTATACTTCAAATCTTCTTTTGAATACAAATGACTATACAAATCCTCAGCTGAACATTTCCGTTTCATTAGAAATAAATGGCGCTCTGTTTTCTATTGATGTAAATCAATTATCAAACTATGTAACATTTGAGGAATTTAAAACCGACACCTTCATAATTTTAAATACGGGAATAGGACCTTTAGATTTCACACTTAGCGAAAGTGTCGCTTGGCTTAGTTTGAATAGCTATTCTGGAACAATTCCTATTGGCGAAAACGATACAATTATTGTAACATATGATGGTAATTTTGCACACGGAACTTATATTACAAATATTGATTTTATTACAAACGATCCTTCAAATCTGACATTCAATCTTCCTGTTTCTTTAGAGATTTTACATGCAACATTAGTTTCGATTCCGAGTACTTTGAATTTTGGATATGCTGTAAAAGATATTGGAGAAACTTTAAATTTTACACTTCTAAATAATGGAAATGTTGATATAACAATTGATAGTTTATATTCTGTAGCCCCTTTCTCGCCTGATGCCAATTATGCCGGATTTTTTCTTGCCGCAGGTAGCTCAATTGATATTCCAATTTTCTTTATGCCGGCAGCACTTTTAACTTACAGCGAATTGCTCACAGTTGAAACCTCTGTTGGAATTTTCAATTTTCCTCTCGAAGGAATAGGGGAGCAGGCTCAGGCAGCTTGGTCGTATTCCTGGTCCGATTGGGATTTTGGCCTCGTAGATATAATGGCTGGAGCTACCAAAAACCTCGTAATTTACAATACTGGAAATATTCCATTTACTATGGATGACTGGAATTTGTCGAATGATATTTTTACTATTTCTGATACAATTTTCACAATTGGAGTTGGTCAATCCAAAACCATTGAAGTTGGTTTTAATCCTGACACTGTGGGTATTTTCGAAGGTGTTATTTTATGGACTGTAAATTCTATTGGCACTAAAGAACTTTTACTTGACGGTAGAGGATTTTATTTGTCTCAGGCTCCAATTTTGACTTATGTTGACGATATTGATTATGGTGGTACAAATGGAGTTTATCCTCTCATTGGAAATACTTCTCAATATTTTGAATATAAAGTGATTTATACTGATGCCGATAATAATCCACCAATGATAGGTTATCCAATTGTTGGAATTGATAAAAATGGCGATGCCGATTTTCTCGATTCGGGCGAAGATGAAATTCTGATGTATGAAGTTGATGCAAGCGATAATACTTATACTGATGGAAAAACATATTCTTTTGTAACAACCTTACCATTAAATCAACTCTTGGGCTATTCATTTTTTGCCTACGATTCTCTCGGAAATCAATCAATTGGAGAAGGAGTGAATTATCGTTCCGATCCACTTGTCAGCAACGATATGCTTGATATTTCAATATATGCAAACGATATAAATTTCTCGGATTTGACACCGGCAGTTGGCCAGGAAATCACAATTACTGCAACTGTTCATAACAATTCCGATTATCCGGCTTCAAACATTAGTGTTAAATTTTATGAAGAAGATTCATTCTTGGTTGAATTATTCATACCTTATCTTTCAGGGCAATCTCAATCAAATGTTTCTATCAATCATGTTTTCCCTATTGATGAATATTATCCAATAAAAGTAGTTATTGATGAACAAAACTTTTTAATAGAAGATAATGAATTAAACAATTTTGCTATCAGACCTGTTTTAGTTGGAGAATTTTCCATCCCCGGACAAATTGTAGTTACGGCAGGAATTACTCCATCAACTGTTTCGCCATGGGGAACCTTGCATTATTATGGTCATGCCGATTATGTTAATTCATACGATCCAAATTCAAATGTTGCCGGAGCATTAGTAACAATGACAGTTCCTGCTACAGGAATTACCTACACAAGCTACACAAATGCAAATGGAGATTTTGATATTTATTTTTCTGCTCCGGGAGATGTTGGAACCTATGCTGTGAATGCTACAGTTACAGATTTCACGCTTCTGGCAAATGCACCAACTGTTTACTTTACTGTTTTCGTACCAAACGAAATAATTTGGGGACCGGATCTCGCTATCACTTATTGGTGGGGAACAGATATTCATTGGACGAGCGAATGTCGTAGAATTGGAGAGCCGATTGATGTAACAGCCTATGTTACAAATATTGGAAATGTAACTGCATACCAAGTGTTTAATCATATTTTTCAAGATAATAATTTGATTTTTACAGAAACTTTCGATTCTATTCCTCCCGGAACAAATAAGGTAATTAATTTTACTGTAACTTACAACACTGTAGGATATCACTCAGTAAGTGTCGATATTGACCCGAATGATGTAATTGCTGAGCTTTCGGAATGGAATAATTATGGCTCAAAAACTAGATATATTTATCCGCTCGAAGCAGACTTAAATCCAAATGATATTTGGTTTAGCGACAATTCACCTCTCGAAGGGCAGCCCATAAATATGACTTTTTCCATCAGGAATTTGCAGTGTACTTATTCTGACATAACTGATGCAAATATTTATCATATTTACGGCACCGATACCACAAAATTAGCTACTTTGCCAGTTGACCAGATTTCAAGTTTTGGCTACGATTATTTATATCTATATAATCAGGTATTTACAGATCTTGGATGGCACTATATTTTAATTGAAGTAGATTCGGCAGATTTGGTAGTTGAAACCAACGAATTTAATAATTCATACATGGAAGGCTTTTATGTAGAACAAGCAATTGCAGACCTTACAATTTCCGATATTTCATTTTCAGCATATAATCCCGATATGGGAGATTTAATCAATTTTACTGCAACAGTTTGGAACAATGGAACTGCCGATGCCGATAGTTTTTATGTGAGATATTATATTGATGGCACACAACTTAGCGATTCTATCCTCATCGAACATCTGCCCTCATTTACCAATATATTAATTACCTCTGATCCGTGGTTGGTTGCGGACTGTGAGCATTTGGTTTCAGCAACTGTAGATGAAGATGACTTTATTCTTGAAACAAACGAATACAACAATTATACTGAAAGGCGTATCGGTTATGATTTTGTGCCGAGTTTATATCCATATTATTATTCGAGCAACATAAATGTACTTGTGGGTTCTACAGTTACTCTAAAATCCAGAATCTACAATAATGGAACATTTGATGCCGATACGGTATTTGTATCTTATCTGATTGATGGAGTTTTGGAACATTACGATGGAATTCCATTGATAAATCATCAAAGTTATTCAGGCTCGCAGGTTTTGCATACATTCCCCTTTACAGGCGATTATGTTGTGAAAATATGGGCAGATATGATTTATCCTGATTCTACGCGCTATTGCGAATGGGACGAAAATAACAACTGGACATATTTATATGTTCATGTCTATGGAGAGGATCCTGATTTAGAGGTACTCTCACAACATATTTCACCAACCGAATTGAATCCTGATCCCGACGAAGTGGTTAATATTTTTGGTTCATTTACTAACAACGGAAATGTTGCGACCGGACCATTTTATGTGCGTTTTTATGTAAATAGTGTTCAACTTGGAGATTCTGTCTATGTTTCAGGACTATTGGCACACGAAGATTCTACAGTAGCTTGTACTGACTCATTTTCCTCGCCACTTATTGGAACTCATGTTATTAGAGTTACGCTCGATGAAGTTGAGCAACAAGTTCAAGAATACAATGAATTGAATAATGAAGCCAGCCGGGCAATAATTGTTGGCGATGCTCCAGATATGATGTTCTCCGATGCTGGAGGAATTTGGCTATCGGACACATTCCCAGATATTGGCGACCAAATTATTATTAACGGAGTGGTTGAAAATAATGGTGGAGCTACCGGAACGGCAAATCTTAATTATTATGTAATTTACGATTTAGACACAACATGGATTACGACTGTTCAATTTATTGCAGCACCATACGATTCCATTGATGTACCAATTAATTGGAATGTTACAGTTCCTTACGGAAGAATATATTTGACAATAACAAATTGCACTCCCGATGAATTTAATACTTTCAATAATACAGAATATCTTGATTTTGGAACACCACTTCCATCTATAATTGCTGATATATCGTCTTCCTCAAATGCTATTTGTCTTGGGGATACAGTTCAGTTAAGTGCATCTGCCAGCGGTGGCTCAGGTTCATTTTTATACTCCTGGACTTCTTCTCCGGCAGGTTTTTCCAGCACCAGTCAAAATATTACTGTTGTTCCAAATGTTTCTACCACATATTCAGTTTTGGTGGATGATGGTTATCACACAACAACTGCTTCATTTTATGTAAATGTAAGCAATGTAATTGTCAATCTTGGTAGCGACATTAGCCTTTGTGATGGCGAAACTGCCACTTTAGATCCAGGCTATTATGCATCATTTTTGTGGTCAGATTCTTCAATAAGTCAAACAATTGTAGTTTCAGATAATGGTAATTATTCAGTTACAGTTACTGACGGATTTGGTTGTACCGATTCCGATGGAATAAATATTTATGTTTATCCTAATCCGGAAATTGATTTGGGTGCAGATACTACAATTTGTGAAGGCTCTGTTCTAACTCTAAACCCTGGGAATTTTACAAGTTATTTATGGACTACACAAGAAACAACACAAACTATTGATATTGCAGATGCCGGCATTTTTAGCGTTTTTGTTACCGATATAAATGGATGTACAGCATCTGATATTATAGAACTTAGTGTTATTCCTCTTTCTGTTTATTTAGGCTCAGATACAAGTGTTTGCGAAGCTGAGAATGTAATTTTAGATGCGGGAGTATTTTCAAGTTATTTATGGTCAACTCAAGAAACAACACAAACAATTTCTGCAATCTTTCCGGGAGTTTATAGTCTCACAGTTACTGATACTACAGGCTGCTCAAACTCCGATGAAATTATTATAACAGTTAATTCTTTGCCTGCTGTTGATTTGGGTGCAAATGTAGAATTGTGTGAAGGCGAGTTTGCAATACTTTCCGGAGGTCAGTTTGCAAATTATTTATGGTCTGAGGGCGGAACAAATCAGACAATAAGCGTGAATGAAGCAGATATGTATTTCCTAACGGTTACAGATGGTTTTGCTTGTGAAAATGTTGATAGTGTTGAAGTTTTTGTAAATCCATTGCCTGATCTATATCTTGGAGAAGATATTGAAATTTGCAATGGTTCAGCAGCAACAATTGATGCAGGTGTTTTCGATTCATATTTATGGTCAAATCAAGAAACAACTCAAACCATTGATGTCCAATTGGCTGGAACATATTTTGTTGTTGTAAGCGATACCAATGACTGCGAAGCAAGTGATACTATAATGGTCAGCTCAGTTTCAGTAATTGTAGATCTTGGTGCAGATACAACAATTTGTCAGGGAGAATCCGTAGTCTTAGATGCCGGTATTTATCAGGACTATCTCTGGTCAAATCAGGAAACAACACAATCTATAGCAGTTTCAGTAACAGGAACATATAGTTTAACAATTAGCGATACTTCAGGATGCTCAGTATCAGATGAAATAATTATTACGGTGAATCCTTTGCCTGCGGTTGATTTAGGCAATGATCTTGATATTTGCGAAGGCTCATTTGCCACACTCAATGGTGGACAATTTGCGAGCTATCTTTGGTCTGATGGCGGAACCGACCAAACAATAACAGTAAATGAAACAGATACCTACTATCTGACCGTAAGTGATGGTTTTGCTTGTACGAATAATGATAGCGTGGAAGTTTTTGTTCATGCTTTACCAATAGTAAATCTTGGTGCAGATATTGAAATTTGTGAAGCTTCATATGAAACCCTTGATGCAGGAGTTTTTGATACATACCTCTGGTCAACACAGGAAACCACTCAAACAATTGATGTAGAAATTGCAGGGACATTTATTGTATTTGTTACAGATACAAATGCTTGTACTAACTCCGACACAATTATTGTCAGTATAATTCCGCTCTCGGTAGATCTTGGCAATGATATTGAAGCTTGCGATGGAATATTTATTAATTTAAATGCCGGTGTTTATTCAAGTTATTTATGGTCAACTCAAGAAACAACACAAGAAATCGTAGTAAATACCTCCGGAATTTATAGTCTCACAGTTACAGATACAACAGCTTGTTCAAATTCTGATGATATAGAAATTGTTTTGAATCCTCTTCCAAATGTAAATCTTGGTAATGATCTAACTGTTTGTGAAGGAGATAATGTTACATTATCAGGCGGACAGTTTGCTACATATTTTTGGTCAAACGGATCTACTCAACAAAGCTTAACAACAAACATAACCGGAACCTATTACCTTACAGTAACAGATGGAAACGGCTGTTTGAATTATGATAATATTAGCGTATTTACTAATCCTCTGCCAAATGTCAGTTTTGCCGGATTACAAGCAAGCTATTGTCCATACGAATTAGGAGATTCATTGTTTGGAAATCCTGTGGGTGGAAGCTTTTCAGGTCCAGCAATTTTTGGCGATTATTTTTATCCTCCCGGAACAAACCCTGGAATTTATGAAATAATATATTCATACACTGACATTTATAATTGTACAAATTCAGATACTCAATCTGTTGAAATTTTCAGTTTGCCAAATGTTAGTTTCACCGGACTTAGTTCATTATATTTTGATAATGATCCACAAGATACTCTTATAGGTTCACCATCAGGGGGAATATTTAATGGTTCTGGAATGTCGAGCAATGTTTTTAGTCCGGCTTCATCGGGTGTTGGATATTTCACAATTTCTTACGTATATGCAGATTCAAATACCTGTATTTCAACTGCTGTACAATCTGTTACAGTAACTTCTGCTTTTTCACTCGATGGGCAATTACATTACGATAACCTAAATTTAACGGCTATGCCAAATTCAAAAGTTTATTTATTTGATAATTTGGGGATTGTATTAGATTCTTCACAAACTGGTACAGATGGTGAATTTGTATTTGATCAGCTTATAAATGGAAATTATAGTTTGACGGCTTCAACTGAATTGCCTTTTGGCGGAATAAATGCTACTGACGCTCTTCTAATTCAACGACATATTGTTTACATTGAATTATTGGATGGATTAAAATTAGAAGCAGCAGATGTTAACCTGAGTTCAACCATAAGTAGCTTAGATGCTCTTCTTGTTTTAAGACGCACAGTTGGATATATTTCCTCATTTGATGCCGGCGATTGGATTTTCGAAAATCCGGAGATAATAATTAACAATGCTGATTTTACTGAAGATTTTGCAGGTTTATGCCTTGGAGATGTTAATGCCTCAAATACTTATTCTTCTTCAAAAAATCTTGAGTCAAGTTTAACTTTAATAAATGACAGGACAATAAATGTTTCTGTTGGAGAATATTTCGATTTGCCGATAAGTAGCACAAATAGCCTGGATTTGGGAGCTTTCACTTTGATATTGTCATATTCCGGCAAACTTTGTGAAGTTGTTGAAATTAGCTCAAAAGCAGAAGGAATGTTATATAATGTAGTTGAAAATGAAATAAGAATTGCTTGGAGTAATGCATTTCCAATTCATTTCAATGAAAATGAAGAAATTCTTTCAATAAAAATGCTAAGAACAGAAAACACCGAAAGTGAACCAAGAATTAATCTTAGTTATGAAAGTGAATTTGCAGATGAAAATGCGACGGTGCTTCAAGGAATTGCGATTTCCGTTCCTTCGATAAAAACTGTAGGTCTGAATTCAGAATTTTCACTCAGCCATAATTGTCCGAATCCATTCAGTAATATTACAAACATTAAGTATGAATTGCCCGAATTTGCTCATGTTAAATTAGTTGTTCAAAATATGCTGGGTGAGCAAATAGCAATAATTGTTAATGAAGAACAGCAAATTGGAAAATATGAAGTTGAATTTGATGGTTCATCATATGCTTCAGGCATTTATTTATACAAAATTTATGTTGAAGGTGAAAGCAATAATTATTCTGAAACTAAAAAAATGAATATATTTAGGTAATACATTTAAACACATAAGTTTATATAAGATATAAAGTGAATTAATAAATAAAAAATATATACCATGAAAAAATTATTTTCATTAGTTGCTTCCATAATAATGTTCACAACATTTTCATATTCTCAAGCTTTTTTTAAAGCCGATTCTGTTATTGCAAATGTTGGCGATAGTGTGATTGTCAGTATCGATGTAGGTAATATTTCGAATGTTGGTTCAATGACTTTATATTTAGAGTTCGATCAAAATGTATTGTCGTGGGGAAGAGCCCTGAATTGGAACAATGAATTGCTAAACGGACAACATCTTGCAAATGCAAACAATGGAGTTGTAGCAATTTCCTGGGCTTCATTAAGTGGAATTAATATTACAAATGGAAAATTGCTTGACTTGAAGTTTCTTTTCAACGGGCAAAATTCGCCTATCGAATTTTCATCAAATTGTGAAATTACCGATTCCATTGGAAACTTGATTCTTCCGACACCAAATTATATTGATGGTTATGTGTCAGTTGGAATTGATGTTAGCATAATGTCTTTTTTTCCAACCATTTGCCTTGGCGACAGTATTCAGCTTGGAACAACCGTTTATGGTGGATTTGGAAACTATACATATACTTGGGCATCCGAACCTGTAGGATTTGTTTCTGCTGTTCCACATCCATATGTGTCACCTTTAGTTACAACAACTTATTCTGTTACAGTGAGCGATGGAACTAATACGGGAAATTCATCTTTAACAATTAGTATTTTTTCAGAAGGAATTCCTTCACAAGTTAGTAATATGCTTCCTTCAGATAGTGCAACAACTTTATCAATGCCAATAAATCTTTCATGGATGCCTGCAAACAATGCTACTTTGTACGATATTTATATTTGGGAAGTTGGTGGAAGCATTTCGCAGTTTCCAGAATTTCCTGACCAAAGTCTTATAAATATGTCATTAAATAACCAAGTTGAGTATGGTAGTTCATACAATTGGCAGGTAGTTTCAAAAAATCAGTGCTTTGAGGTAGCAGGACCCATTCAAAACTTCACTCTTAGAAATCTACCTGATATAGTTGTAAATAATATTCAAACCTCACCGTCTATTTTTTCAGGACAAGATTTGGCTGTTGAATGGGAAGTGAAAAATATAGGTTTAGGTGGTTCATTATCACAAACTTGGAACGATGCCGTTTATCTTTCAAATGATACTGTTTTAAGTTCGGATGATACTGAACTTGGTAGAATTCAGAATGTTAGTGCATTAGATACTAATGAAAGTTATATACAAAATCAATTGTTTTATATTCCTGCCACTATTTTCGGTGAATATTATATTATTGTTTATACTGATGTTTCAAATCATTTGCTGGAAAGCAACAACAATAATAATGAATCATTTGATATATCTGCAGCAGTCTTGACAATCACACTTCCACCCAAATCAGATTTAGTTGTAAATTCAGTTGGAATACCAAACTCAGTTTTTTCAGGAAATACAATTAATGTAAACTACTTTGTAGAAAATTCTGGTTTTGCAAATGCAATTGGTGAGAATAGACATGTCAGCTCATACTATATATACCAATTAGCAAATTGCTCTTACTACGAACATCATTGGTATGACGGCATATATATATCTACTGATTCAATTTTTAATTCAAATAATAGTACTCTTTTAAATTCCAACTATATTGGCTTTAGATATGAAGAATTTAGTATTCCTGCAAACTGCGATGTCTATTCCGATTGGTATAGTTTTCCTGACTATCTTCCGGTAGATAGTATTTATAATCAAATTGCGCAGGTGAATATTCCACATTCATATTATGGAGATTATTTTATCCATGTAATTACAGATTATAATGGAAAAGCCGAAGAATTAGACAATACCAACAATTTAAGGACAAGCAATAAAATTAGTGTAACATTAACTCCTCCACCAAATCTGGTTGTTAATAGTATTTCAGCTCCGGCAAGTGCAAATTCAGGCTCACAAATTACGGTCAATTGGCAAGGGAAAAACGTTGGAGCAAATGCCCCGGTTGAAGATTTATGGAAGGATAAAATATACCTTTCAACATTAGATACTTTCAATTATGAATTTGTTGATGAAGTTGACTCGAAATATATTTTTGGAGGAAATGATTTGTTGCCAGATTCTACTTATTCTGAATCATTCACATTTTCATTACCTCATGGAATTTCTGGACAATATTATATTTATATTCACACAGATTGTGACAATCAGGTTTTTGAATATACTTATGATAATGATAATATTTCGAGATTAGATATTCCAATTAATGTTAGCCTTACACCGTATGCCGATTTAATTGTTCAAGATGTTCAATTGCCAGCAAATATAGTAGCTGGAACCGCAACCCAAGTAACATATACAATTAAAAATCAAGGAATTGGAACTGCCATAAGTTCTTGGAGTGATAGACTTTACATCTCATCAAGCCTTCAATGGAATCCGGGATGGGCACAATCTTTAGTAACTGCATCGCATTTTACAAATCTGGATACAGGGCAAACTTATACTACTACTGTAACTTTTACAATGCCTTTAAATATTATAGGAAACCACTATCTTTTTGTTTATACTGATGTTTATGACAATATTTTTGAGTATTTGTATGAAGGTAATAATGTTGGTGTTTCTGCAGTATTTGGCGATGTTGATACAAGTAGTAGTGGTAGTGGTACTGTATATACACCAGACACAACTTATTCCGACTTGATTGTAACAAATTTAACTAGTCCTGCAACTGCTTATTCGGGACTTCCAATGACTTATTCATGGGAAGTTACTAATAATGGAAATTATCAAACAAGCTCAACTTATTGGTATGATAGATTTTATTTATCGAGCGATAATGTTTATAGTAATGATGATATTTATTTAGGACAAAAAGTATATAATGGTATGATGTTGCCTACAACTTCATATTCCTCAAATTGGAGTTTAACAATTCCTCATGGATTATCCGGTTCTTACTATTTACTTTTTTATACTGATTACTACGATCATAATAATGAAGATACATTATTTTATAATAACAAAACTGAAAATACAATAAATATCATTTTATCTGATCCACCCGATTTGGTAGTCGATAATTTTACTATTCCTACTAATCTTATTGCAGGTCAGCAAATTACTGTTCCATTTACGATAACGAATCAAGGTAGTGGAGTAACAGTTGAGAATTCATGGACGGAAGGGTTTTATTTAAGTTCATCGAATGATTTGAGTTATGGGAATCATTCTATAACCTCCTATAATCACAGTGGTGCATTAGTTTCAGGAGCCTCATATTCGGGTAGTATAACTATGAATATTCCTTCAGGAATTTCAGGAAATTACTTTTTTATAATAAAAACGAATAAATATAATAATGTTTATGAACATAATAATGGAGGAAATAATATTTTATATCAAGCTGTTTCAATTTCAACCCCGGACCCATCTGACTTAATTGTTACTTCTGTTTCGATGCCTGATAGTGTTGATTTAGGTCAAAATTTAGATATAAATTATACAATTAAAAATGTTGGTACGCACGTTGCTACTGGCTTTTTGCGTGATGCACTCTATTTTTCGTCAGATAATACCTATGATGGCTCTGTGGACAGAATGCTCGGAATGAAAGATAAAAATATCACTCTAAATCCGGGAGATTCTATAACAGACATAATTTCGGGAAAAACCCCAGGAGTAACCCCTGGTGGATATTATAATATTGGAAGAACTAATATCTTAAATCAGGTTTATGAATCGGATTATTTAAATAATAAATTGATTTCTCAGGATACAGTTGTTCTTTCAATAAATGAATTATTTTTAGATATAAGCGAAACAAATACCCTCGATATTGGCGATATACTATATTATAAGGTAAATGTTGCTAACGACCTTGATCTTTTAATAAGTCTTACAAGTAATCAAAGTAATGGTTCAAATGAAGTATATGTTGCATTTGGTCGTGTCCCTTCACTAAGCGATTTCGATTATATGTTTGAGACCCCACAGGCTGTAAATCAGCAAGTTTTAGTTCCATCAACACAAGCAGGCGATTATTATATTTTGATTAAAACTCCAACAAATTTCTACGGATTTCAGGAAATTGCTATTCTTGCTGAAGCTTTGCCATTTAGCATTTTGAGTATTTCTCCCGATACTGTTGGGCAAGGAATTGTTAGTAGTAGAATTAAAGGAGCAGGATTTACATCTCAAACTTCATTTACGCTAATAGATACTTTAGATAATATTGTTAATACTGCTGTAATAAGTAGTTATGAAAATAGTATGAATCTTGAGGTACAATGGGATTTAGAAACAGTTCCTTTAGGTACTTATACTGTAAGGGCTATTGAAGATGCAGATACAGTTTTGGTTATTAATGGTTTAACTATTGAAGCTTCAAGCGGAATGTTAATTGATTATAACTCTGTTTCTCCAAATTTGGTTCGTGTAGGAAATAATGGCTCCTATGCTTTCTATTTTCAAAATGTTGGAAATGTCGATATTCCATTTTTTAAAGGTGATTTTACAATTCCGATTTCTACAACGGTTGTTAATTTGAATGTTTCAGATAAAATTTTCTCAATGAGCGATTTCATGGAAAATTATTCCCAAGATGTTGAGGATTGGATGGAGTATGCAAATTATAAATATGTTCCAATTTTTGGTAGAAATATTAAACCAGGCGAAATAGCCTCAGTAAGTTTAATTGTCAGTGGATTTTATTCAGCTGTTTTTCCAATCAGAATTAGAGCCAGAGCTTATACTTCTTCAGAATTTATTGAAACACAATTAGGGTTTGCCGAAGGATTACGGCAACAAATGTTAGGTGATCCTGCAAGTTTTGATGTTGATCAAAATACAGAAATGCTTTATTATCTAAGCGATAGAACAATCTGGAGAGACGAAATTATTTCAGCATATATTTCATCGGGATTTTTAACAAGCTTTGATACTACCGGATTTAATTGGAATTGCCTTGCTTGTTTATACGGTTATACAGGCGATTTTACCGGTGGAGGATATTCAGGAAGTTATACTTTTGATCCGGGTTTAAGTCCGGGAACAGATTCATATGTAAATGAAACATTCGGACAAGGAGAGGATTATCTATGGGAAATTAATAAATATCATGGAGGAGCAGGAATAAACCCTGGCTGGGATTTGGTTTCAGCCTCCGGAACAATCACAGTCACTTCAACAGCTCTAAATCCGTTTGTAGTTCGTATTGCTTCATTAGACTATTATAACAATCCCGACTATCTTGCGGGATGGTATCCGGCAGTTGATAAGTGTTGGCCAATTGCAATTGCAGATGGAGGTTTTGTTGGTTTTGACGTAAATAAGTTTGCAATTGATGTTTCTCGATTTACAACTTACAATATTCTTTATGGAGGTAGTTTTTCATTATCATTGTTTGGAACTGATTCGTTAGTGCTATGTTTTACTGCTCATGTTCCTCTTCCAGGAGAAACTGGGGTTCCAGGCGGACCTGGTGCTCCCGGAGAACCCGGTAGTCCGGGTGGACCTGGTGGTCCAGGTTCAGGAATAACTCCTCCTGGAGACGGCGGACCTGGTGGCGATGGCGGACCTGGTGTAAATCCTGGAGACATTGGACAGCCTGGTGGACCTGGCGGTCCTGGTGGACCCGGTGGTCCCGGACAACCTGGTGGTCCCGGCGGTCCTGGTGGACCTGGTGGTCCCGGTGGTCCCGGTTCAGGACCCGGTGGTCCTGGTGGACCTGGAGGTCCTGGTGGTCCAAGTGGACCCGGTGGTTCTGGTCCCGGTTCAACTGGTCCGAGTGGTCCAAGTGGACCTACTGGTCCAAGTAGCCCGGGTTCCGGTCCTGGTTCAGGACCCGGTTCTGGTCCAGGAGGTTCTAGTGGATCCGGTGGTCCAAGTGGTCCAGGGGGCAACGTTCCTTGTAGCTCTGATAATCTTGGTCAACAAATGTGTAATGACTTTTTTGATGCTGCCGGATGTGCTTGGGCATATTATGGATGTGGTGGTATGATTTTACTTGGATGTACTGGTGGTCCTATAGGTTGTTTAATAGGGGCAGCTGGATGTGGACTAGGTTTATATAACTGCCATACAGGAGGAAATAGTGTTACAAATACTTTAGGTTGTTTTACTAGTTTTGGTGATGCTGCACTTTGTGCCGGAAGGTATTTATGTAATGCAGTGGTAACATCTTGTGATCCGAACGATATTATCGGGCCAAAAGGATATGGTGATGGAAAATTTGTGTCAGTCAATGAAACCCTTCCTTTTACAATTAGATTTGAGAACGATTCTACTTTTGCAACAGCAGCAGCTCAACGTGTAGAAATTCGTCAAACTCTTGATGATAACCTTGATCCATTATCTTTCAGAGTAAGAGATTTTGGTTTTGGAATAGACTTTTTTGCTATAAATCAGAATATTGCTTCGTATTTTACAGTCATTGATATGCCTGATTCCTTGGGTTATGATGTTGAATTTACTGCAGGAGTTGATGTTGTAAGCAATGAACTTTTCTGGGTTTTTCAAGCAATTGATCCTTTAACAGGATTGCCTCCAACCGATGCTTTAACCGGTTTTCTGCCAATAAATGATACTTTAAGTTCTGGCGAAGGATTTGTAAGTTATATAATTGAACCAAAAAATTCTTCACAAACCGGCGATACAATTTTTGCAGAAGCAGAAATAGTTTTCGATATTAATCCTCCTATAAATACACCTGAGATTTTCAATATTATTGATGCTTATCCACCAGAGAGTTTTGTAGATTCTTTACCTATAGTGAGCGATACTACTACAATTATTTTAAACCTTATTGGGCAAGACGATAACAATGGTTCAGGTATAGCAAGTTTTAAATTATATGTTTGTGAAAATAATGCAGAATTTGAATTTGTACAAGAATATCATCCTGACAGTATTGTTTATTTCACAGGAACAGATAACACAACATATGGCTTCTTTACAATAGCCACGGATAATGTTGGAAATACCGAAGAAATGAAAGAATGTGCTGATGCTACAACAATAATTAATCCAAGCGAATTCTCTTTAAGTGGTTATATTACTTATGAAAATGATTTTAATTCACCTTTAGAAAATCTACAGCTATATTTAGAAAATACTGAAGGGATAATAGTCGATTCAACAACATCTTCAGTAGGAGGATTTTATGAATTTAGTTCAAATCAAGCAGGAATATATTTACTTGATATATATTCGCCGATACCATGGAATGGAGTAAATTCTACTGATGCTCTAATACTAAATAAATTTACTGTTGGAGCATTTGCATTAAGCCAATTTAGGCAAATTGCCGGCGATGTTAATGCAAGTAATTATATAAACGCTACTGATGGTTTATTAGTAAAAAGACGAACTATTTCAAGCATATCGGCATTTCCGTCAGGAGATTGGTTGTACAGTTCAGACACTATTGTTCTGAATACTATGCTCAATTACGATATTCAAGGATTATGTTTTGGAGATGTAAATGCTTCTTATTTGCCACCTTCTAGTAATAATTCCAAATCTGCCTTAACACCAACTGTTAATCTTCAAAATGCAGAAACCATAGAAACCAAACTTAACGAAATGGTAAATATTCCGGTAATTGCTAATGATGAAATGGAAATTGCAGCAATTTCTTTGTTTATTGAATATCCTGCCGAATTTATTGAAGTAATGGATATTAAATCAAAATATAATGAACTCATGTTCAATATTACTGGTAACGAAATAAAGATTGCCTGGGATTCTTTGTCTCCCATAAATTTCATGGCAAATGATACTATTATTTTCATTGAAGCAAAAACCATTGATAGACCTGACAATTCTATAGTAAGTTTTGATCTTTCTCCATATTGCGAATTTGCCGATGGCGATGCAAATGTTATTAATCAAGTTTTGCTTTCTATTCCAAAAATTCATATCTCAGAAAGCACGGAGTTTTTCATGAGCAATAATTACCCAAATCCATTTATTGAGACTACTGAAATTGAGTTTCAGATACCTGAATATTCGCATGTTATAATTAATTTATATAATATGTTTGGTGAAAAAATTTCAAAGATTATTGATGAAAATAAAGAATCTGGCAGATATAAAGTTACTATAGATGCAAATAATTTACCTTCAGGAGTTTATCAATATCAAATTGAAGTAGATGGCTTAACAAGAGATTACATCAAATCTAAAGAAATGGTAATTCTAAAATAATTAACTGAATAATATTTTCTATGAATAGGATTATAAAAATAGTTATAGCTCTGGTTTTTTTGACAATTACAAATATTTATTGTCAAAATCCAAATATCTCATTGTCAAGTGAATCTGCTTGTATGGGCGATACTATTTTGGTTCCCATCAATTTCGAGAATTTGAACAATATTGGAGCAATTTCCATTTTCATAGAATACGATACAAATGTATTAGAATTTGATACTATTTCTAATGTTCACTCCCTAACTCCAAATGTATTAAGCAATTCAATGCCATCAATAAATGGAGGTTTACAAGTTGGTTTGGTTTGGAGTGCTTTTTTTGCGGGAGCAAATATTGGAACTGCTCATTGGTTAGATTTGCAATTCATATATAAAAATGATTCATGCGATCTCAGTTTTAGCAATTTATGCGAAATAGGCGACTATAATGCAAATGTTTTAAATGTTGATTTCCTTAACGGTTTTATAAATTCAAATTCGCTGCCAACAATACTTTCTCAGCCACAAAATATCACAGCAACTGAAAACCAAAATGTAATTTTTGATATTCTTGCTGAAAATGCAAGTTTTTTCCAATGGCAAATGAATGATGGTTCTAATTGGATTAATATTGCTAATTTCGGGATATTCTCAGGCGCTAATACCTCAGAACTTCAAATCTCAAATGTTACTTTAAGTTTAAATAATGTTCCATTCAGATGTTATGTAGAAGGTTGTAATTCAACGTTTTCTAATTCAGCAAGCCTTTTTGTAGATACTTTTACAGGAATCGAAGGAAATAGTGCAAAATCATATTTTCAGTTGTTTCAAAACTATCCGAACCCATTTGATGAAACTTCTAAAATTTCATTTCTTCTTCACGAGAGTGGCAATGTTATAATTAAGATTATCAGCCCTTTAGGGGAAACTATAATGCAGGAAAATTTGAAATATTTGACTAATGGGATTTATGAAATTAATATTGATGCAGATGATTTTGAAAAGGGAGTTTATTTCTACGAACTGAATTTTAGTTCTGGGAATATTTCCATTTCAGATACTAAGAAAATGCTCATTACAAGATAGATAATATAAATTTTAAAAATATATATAATGAAAAAATTAGTTCTACTTACTTGTTTATTCGCAATTTTAAGTGCCAATTTATACTCGCAAACAGTTTCTGTTGAAAATATATCAGCAAATCCTGGCGACACAATTCAAGTGCCGATAAATCTTAATAGTTTTACTAATATTGGAGCAATTACTTTGTTTATTGGTTTCGATACCAGTGTTTTAGATTTTGACACTCTCGTAAATATTAATCCTCAATTTGCTGGAACAATGGGAAACTTTATGCCAAATTTGCAACAAGTAGGGATTGCCTGGAATGCAACATTATCGGGAATTAACGTATCCAATGGTAATTTTTGTGAACTACAGTTTGTTTATAATGGAGCTTCCTCCGACCTGATTTTTCAGTCGGCTTGCGAAATTGCCGATTACAATGGTATTCCTTTGCCGGTTAGTTACATAAATGGTAGCGTAAGTTTTGATTCAACTCTAAATGTTAGTTTTACGGGACTAAATTCAACTTATTGCATTAATTCCAATTCAAGTATTTTGACAGCTGTTCCGGCAGGCGGAATTTTCTCCGGGCAAGGAATGATTGGCGATCTATTTAATCCGGTAATTGCTGGAGAAGGTACATTTGAAATTATTTATTCATATATTAATCCTTTGGGGCAATTTGGAAGCGATACACAATCAGTTTCTGTATATCTTTTGCCAGAAGTTAGTTTTACAGGGCTTGCTGAAGAATATTGCCTTGATGAAATTGGTTCTCCATTGACCGGCTCGCCCGCTGGTGGCACTTTTACTGGAACCGGAATGGTAGGAAATACATTTGAACCATCTATTCCGGGTGTAGGATATTCAATTGTAATTTATGCTTTTACCGATACAAATGCTTGCACAAATACACAAAGTCAATATACTACGGTTAATCCTATTCCAACAGTAAGTTTTACAGGGCTTGCTGAAGAGTATTGCATCGATGAAAATGGTTCTCTATTGACTGGCTCGCCCGCTGGTGGAACTTTTACTGGAACCGGAATGGTAGGAAATACATTTGAACCATCTATTCCGGGTGTAGGATATTCAATTGTAATTTATGCTTTTACCGATACAAATGCTTGCACAAATACACAAAGTCAATATACTACGGTTAATCCTATTCCAACAGTAAGTTTTACAGGGCTTGCTGAAGAGTATTGCATCGATGAAA
>Ga0233431_1000991_pt1 | contig 54007 bp, 45 predicted proteins | sample SI_118_April2016_FD_179867 | JGI IMG/M metagenome (GOLD analysis project Ga0233431, IMG submission 179867) | Seawater microbial communities from Saanich Inlet, British Columbia, Canada - SI_118_April2016_200_MG | ecosystem: Environmental > Aquatic > Marine > Inlet | place: Canada: British...
TGTATATTGCAGAATACGCATGGCGATACAATCATAGAAACATGGAAGCTAAAGACAAAATCAAGTCGATTTTACAATTGCTTGAAAACAGATACGAATATAGTGGCTAATTTAGGACTTTACCCAAGACTATATGGATTCAAATATAGCTACAGTAAACCCTGATACCCTGCTCAATGATGTAGATAGGATTATAACACGTGCAAGGCTACATCACTTGTTAGTGGTGAAAGATGGTAAAGCGGTTGTCATGATCACACAGCGTCTCACTCGGCAAGTGGGCCGACGAGCATTGAAACCAATAGAGACGGACCCGCGTGATGCTTTGCGAGGGGGGGGTTATGGAGTGTTTCAAGGAGCAATGGAGACCGGATCAGACCCGGTCCAGGCAAAGATTCACGCGGTGGAAGCGCCAAAGGAACTGGCAAGTGAATCTGGTCTTGAGAAAGAACTCGTTATGAGTGAAACCGTCACTGGTCCTTTTGAGGCCGCTGCAGAAATCGGGCCCGAGTCAAGGGCACAGCTTGAGGACGCGCTATTGTCTGAGATGATAGACAACCAAGACGATGGCACAGAACGAAAAACAGAGGATAATTGATCGTGAACCTTGTCCGCCTCAGACCAAATACGATGCTTCAACCCAGCTTCACTTTCCAACAACCACTTTCAAGCCGGCGGATTCACATATCTCCCTGGCTTTGTCTACTTTAGAATCATCTATTTTATCCAGTCCCTCAAGTGAGTATATCATCCCCACCCGCTCATAGCTGGGAGTTCCCCATTCATGATAGGGGAGCAGGGAGACCTGCTCGGCACCAATTTCACGGCTAAACTCAGCCAATTGCCGTATGTTCTCTTCAGAATCGTTGAAACAAGTGATCAACGGAACTCTTATCCATAACCGTTTTTTAGCAGCTGCCTTGCGAGCATTTTCCAGGATCATGGCATTGCTTTGCCCGGTCCCGGTGATATGCTGCCCAGGATCCATGTGCTTGATATCAAAAAGCACCAAGTCTACATAGTCCAGCACACTATCCATCAGTTCCCATTTGGCAAATCCACAGGTATCCAGCGTCGTGTGGATACCCCTATCCTTGAGTTGTTTGAATAGTTCCCGGGCAAACTTGGGTTGAGCCAGTGGTTCACCGCCTGAAGCAGTCACCCCCCCACCGGAGTTTCTGTAGAAAGGTTCATCGCTCATAACTTCCGCGATCACCTCTCCTACAGTCATGTATTGCCCGGCGATGATTATCGATCCGCTCGGGCAAACCTCGCCACACTTAAGGCAAACATCACACTTTTCACGGTTAATTACTCGACCTTGTATGGGATCAGCGGTTATTGCCCCCTGGGGGCAGGCATCCAGGCATTTGCCGCACCCGATGCACTTTTTATCATACGTCATTATTTCCTGGTGGGGAGCCTGGGATTCTGGGGTACTACACCACTGACAGCGCAAGGGACACCCCTTCAAGAAGACGGTGTCCCTAATACCCGGTCCGTCATGGACGGTGAATCGCTGAACGCGAAGTACTAGGCCTTTGATATCTTTCTCATCTATTAGCGCCAATCAACTACCCCACAAAGGATTGTTCGGTTCGATCTATTATATCATCCTGTAGGGTTTCAGTCAGGTCCACAAAGTATGCTGCATAACCAGACACTCTGACAATCAGTTCTTCGTGTTCCTCTGGTTCAACCTGAGCTTCCTTAAGTTCTTCAGGAACCACAATATTGAACTGAATGTGATGGATTCCCAGGTCAGACCAGGTCTTCAGGTAGTCGGCGAACACCTCACGGTAATCGCTCTGCAACATCTGCGGTGCAAACCGTTGATTGAGCAAGTGGTTGTGAGATTTGAGCGGATCAATCTTACCAACAGACTTCAAAACCGCAGTCGGTCCCTTGACATCGCGGCCCTGTGCCGGTGAGATGTTGCCATCCGGCAGTGGCTCTTTTGCGAAACGTCCATCGGGAGTTGCTCCGCATCCGGCGCCAGTGAAGTATCCCATCGAGGCCGAGGTTCCATCGATATCGTATGGCTCACCGTAGTAGGAAAGATAATTTTTTGCTTCTCGAGCCATTCCATAAAAAACGGTCTTGGCAAGATCATCTACATAATCATCATCGTTGCCGAACTTGGGAGCAGCCAATAGCATTTGGCGAAGGTCTTCTTTACCCTCGAAGTTAGTATCGAGCGCCTCGCGGAGTCCAGCCATAGTCAATTTCTTCTCATCAAAAACCAGCTTCTGAACGGCTGCCAGTGAATCGGCTGCGGTAACACCGCCAATCATCAAAAACCAGCTACGAGGAAAGTATTGCCACTTGCGACAATCCAGTGCCACATCGATCGAATCATCCAGCATGATAGTGGTAAATGGCCGTGGCAGCAATTCTTCATAGACCATGTCACCGGCATTCCCCAAGGCAGCATGTTTTTCAGCAAAGAAATTGTACTGCACGAAGAAGGCATCGATCACATCCTCAATCGATTCGAATGTGTTCGGATCGGGCGTTTGTGCTCCCAGCTGCTGCCCACTCATATTATCGATGCCCTTGTTCAAAGCAAGATCCAGACATTTGGGGAGCGAGAAATGACCCATTGACTGCCGATTGACAATGTTCTTGCCCGGTATTTGCCACGCCATGCAATTGTTAATAGCATAACTGCGGGCATCCTCGATAGAGAAACCTCGCTGCAAGAAATACGGAATCAGGACTTTGTCATTGAAGAAAGCTGGCTGAGCAACACCGGTCGACTGACAATCGATCGCTTTCAATACAAGGTTCCTGGGTGTTTTGTCACTATAACGGAAACAGAGAGGCGGTTGTACCGACTGCAATTCCATAGTAGCTTCTAATATAAGATAGGAAAGCTCGTTGGAAGCATCGTTCCCTTCAGTATCCAGTCCGGCCAAGGTTATGTTCTGCCATGCAAGTCCGCCGCCGCCAGCGCTCATCATTACCGGTGGATGAACATATCCCATTTCTTCGAATTTGATCCAGAGCATCTCGATCAGATTCAGGGCCTCTTCTCTGGTAATCCGACCTTCTTCTATATCCTTTTTGTACCAGGGGTAACAGACATAGTCCAACCTGAAGCCTGAACCCACAGCCGGCATCTCAATAAAATCGACAATTATGTGGATAATGAAGAAACTTTGCAGGCAATCATGGAAAGTCTGGCAGGGATTTTCGGGTACGCGTTCGCAAATATCAGCGACTTTCTCAAGAGCGGCTTTCTTTTCCGCATTAGTCTCGGTTGCTGCTTTCTCCCGTGCCAGTGCAGCATATCGCTTGGAAAACGCAATCGCCGCTTCTACCGTGACGATCGCCGCTTCCAAAAATCGCTTCATTTCGCCATATTCCTGAGTGGAAAGGCTCTTGTCCTCACCGATCTCTTGCAACCTGGCTTGACAATCATCAATGATGGCCCTTAAACCGGTCTTGAAAATGCGCTCATAAGCAGGCAGGGTAGAATCCCACTGGTAGGACCAGAAGAAAACGCCGTTGTACTTGGAATAGGCTTTAACGCTATCCGGTACAAGTTCCCGTTCCTTACCGTGAGCACACTTATCCTGCCAGTACTTGTTAATCTCGAATAGTTCCTCTCGGCCCTCGTCATCGATCATATGTTTGTATTCGTCCTGAATCGCCTTGCCGAGCCACCTCACAAACATCTCCGGATAGGTCGGGACCGAAGCATTATCACAAGCGATATTGCCCACAATCTGCTCCTGATCCTGGATAAAGACAGTCATATTCTCCAGAACATTTTTCAGTGCCAATGCCCGACGCATGACCATCGGCATGCCTTCGGTTTGTTTATAGGATTCGGTCACCAGACGCGCCCTCTCAAGGCACAGCCTCACATTGGCTCGATAGCCAGCACTATCGTCGATTCTTTCAAAACCACGATAGAGACCTTTAATTGCTTTGATGACTTTCTCATCTTTTCGCTGTTGAACTGCAACGTTCATAACCATGCCTCCTGAGACGAATTAATTACAATATATAGTCTAATTTTATCACAACCGGAAAAAGCTTTCACCTTCCCCATTTGCATTTTCATACTCATATCCATATTTCATTTAAAGGGATGCTGATTCACACCAATCACATAACAAAGCTGACCCATTGTATGATTTTGGGATGGGCAGAGTATGTGACTTTTATCACACTGACTAAGATGGTACTAATTGCAGTCTGGAGATATCTTAATACTGGGAAACCGGGCAAAGAGGATTATTCTGTTTGATGACCGGTCTCGTATGCTTCCAGCAATATCGCATTGATAGTAGTAAGCATACGATCATCCTCTTCTACGTTCCCCTCTAACACGTTGCGCGCCTGTACCAAAAGCGTTATGGATTGATCAATATTATCTTGATTAACAGACATATGACCTAATACTAGAAGCGCAAGTGGGCGTATCTTCACTATCAAATTGTCATCAATATCGATTAACAATTCTCTTGACGGAATAGGCGGAATAAACTCTATCACTACCTGATCAGCATCGCCTTCTCCATAAACCACCAACGTAGCCCCGGTCTTTTGGCTTAACTGTATAGCTTGATCGGATTCCTCCACAGTCTCCGGCCCAATCGCCACTCGAACATCGGGGATACGATTAGCGCTAACTTCCCGTTGGAGTGCGTCTACAAGCTTCTGAGCAAACTGTTGACTTCCGGCATCAACGAATTGGGTTACTACCACTAAAACCTCACCGGGTGCTGCGGGAACAATAGCAACCATTTCAGATCCGGATTGATCTGACAAATTCAAACCGTCACCAGCATCTGCCGTATTACCATTCTCTCTATCCGATCCGCTCCCGGCAACCAACCAAGTGACCAACACTGCTACCAACAATACGCAGATAACTGTTACGGCAAGCCAACGGGTTCGGTTATGTCTTAACCCACTCGATTTGGAGGTCTTTCCCTTTACAACAACTTCTTCTTTGCTTCGCTCTATCTCAGTTTCTACTTTATCGCCATTAAGGACATTTGACTTCTCTCCATTAGCGGACTGCATGCCCGCATCACCATTATCTAACGGAGCAATATTATCCGGACGAAAGCCAGCAACCAGAAGAAGAGTATCCCTCTCCTCAGAGGAAAGATGCAGTTTTTCAGCAATAGCCAGAACATCTTCCCGACCGTTTGGCCGACCGGTTAATCCCTCCCTCCATCGAAAGATCGTTTGGCGACTCACCCCAACGGTTCGGGCCAACTCGGTATCACTGATACCGACTCGCTTGATGTGATAGCTGAGAAGTTCGGCAAACGTTTCCATGTGATGCGGACACCAATAGATGTTACCCCAAATGGTACACATCTGGCTCTTGAAATGCAACACTGTCAATGTTACGTTATCAACCATAAGGAATTGCGCAATTCAGCTCAAAGACATGCAAAAGGAGGAATACCAAAATGACTGAGAAACTACCTCATTATTTGAATATACGCAATTTAGTAACGCTCGGCATTCTAGTAATGGTTATTGGCCTTACCGCATGTGGAGGAGGCGACGATGAAGAGGCAAGCAAAGCCCGCAGCCGAGCGGTCATCAGTGCCGGGGAAATCGTGCCTGCTGAAGAAGTTCGTGTGGCCGAGTACCTTCAGTATTACGACCAATTTTTCCCCGAACCGGAGAGAGATACTGTAGGCCTTGACCTGCGCCTCGGTAATAACATTATACCTATACAAGGTGGTATGGCATGGCTGCAAATAGGATTACAAACCAAATCAGCCCAAACAGAATTGGTGGCTCCGTTGAACCTGGCCATTGTCATCGATCGCAGTGGCAGTATGAATGCACCCGACAAAATGCCATATCTGAAGCAATCCCTCGCGATTTTTCTGGAGAGCCTTAATTCCGATGACATTGTCTCCATTGTTGCATACAGTGATCAAGCCGAAGTATTGCTACCGTCCCAACAAGTGGGCTATGGAAGCTGGATTCAGCAAGTGATTGACCGGATCCAGCCAAGCGGTGCAACTAACTTGCATGCCGGGATGATGATGGGATTTGAGGAAGTAGATAGAAATTATGATATTCGTCGCAACAACAGGGTAATTCTGCTCACAGATGGCATTGCTAACCGGGGAGAAACCGACCCGAATGAAATCGCAGATGACGCTCTGACATATAATGAAAAGGGAATCTATCTCAGCACTATCGGACTGGGACTGGAGTTTAACGATGCATTGCTCAGTGAACTGGCCCATCAGGGAAAGGGAGGTTACACCTTCGTTGATTCCGCAGAAGAAATGGATCGGGTGTTTCGCGAACATGTTGAGAGCCTGAAGCAACGTGCCGCCAGTGATGTAAAAGTAACGATCGTCCCTTCGTCCGGCATCCGCCTTATCGGTTTGACGGGGTCTGAGGGATCGCCACCTGTCAACGGTGCCAGTATCCCATTGTGGCCCATGAGTACAGGCGACAACGCGGTAATATTGGCTCAATTGCAGGTAGGCAGCGGGATAGCCGGTTCCCGGTCTCTGGCAACTGTTGAGCTGCGATATTTCGACGAATTCGTTCAGAGGACCGTTACTACCAGCCAGTCCGTCAGGGCAGATATGGCTGCCAACCAGTCCAGTTACGATCCTACCTGGGATTTGGAAGTTTTCCGTAACGTGACCATCCAGAGGACAGCTGAAGGAATGCAGGAAATCGATCGACTCTTTGATGCCAGGCAATATGAGGCAGCGTGGCGATTAGCCATTGACTTGGAACAAGATATTTTTGAAGTAGCACGTCTGACCGGTGATAGCCAAATGTTGGCTGACGCAGAGCTACTTCAAAAATATCAGCAAACACTAGCTAACGCAGTCTGGCAAACCGAGAACCGAGCCCCCTACTCGGATGAAACGGATACAAATACATCGGATGGACAGCGCCCTTATCGGGGCGACACGAGCACTCCGATACCTGATATGCCAGAGGTGGAAGTCAACTAATCGATCCAACATCTAAAGATCAATCATTCCAGTTCCCTTCGGATTTTAGCAAATCCGAAGGGAACTTTCATTTTTTCAGACTCGTTAACGAGGGATTGACAACTTTCTGAAGTCTAACTATACTACTATTATGATGAGATTACTGATATTTAGGGTCTTTCCATGAGGCTTTCCACCCGATCAAGATATGCCATAAGGGCACTCATTGACCTGACAGTTCACATGGCCGAGGCGCCTACTCTGGTAAGGGAAATAGCTGAAAGGGAAGACATCTCAGTACGGTATCTGGAACAGCTGCTCCTTCCCCTTAAAGCAGCCGGATTGGTGCGGGCAACCCGGGGAGCGAACGGTGGATTCACGCTGGCTAAGGATCCTTCAGAAATAAATTTACGCGAGGTCATTCAGATCATGGAGGGATCGACCGCTTTTACCGAATGTGCGGACTGTGCCGATGTATGCCCCCGTGCCGGCTCATGCGTGTTACGCGATTCCTGGCTTGAGGTAACGGCTGCTTCTAACAAGATTCTGGAAGCCACCACACTTCAAACCCTTGTAGACCGCCAGAATAAACGATAATTACTATTGAACAATCAAGAAAGAGGGTAAAATGAGCGAAGCGGAAAAAATATCCGAAGGGTGCATTGAATGTGGTCTGTGTGTAGACAACTGCGAGTTCCTCTCGAAATACTGCGAGAGCCCCAAGGAACTGGCGGATAAATACCTCGAAAATCATTTTAAGGACAAACCCTCAATCCCGTATTGCTGTAGTCTGTGCGACGGGTGCGAGGTCGATTGCCCCGAAGAACTGAATGTCGGACGAATGTGCCTTGAGGCCCGGCAGACGCTCGTCGATGAAGGCGTCGCTCCGCTGACTCCCCACAAGATCGTCAAAAGGGATCAGGACTGGGACCTTTCCGAAGAGTTCGCCCTGACCCTCCCCAATCCCGAAAAACAAAAGGCGAACAAGGTGTTCTTCCCGGGGTGCCATCTTTCCGGCTATTCCCCGGCGCTGGTCCTTTCCGCCTACGACTGGCTGCGCGAGAAGGTACCGGGAATCGGCATTCTGCTCAAATGCTGCGGTTCTCCCACCAATTACATCGGGGATAAAGCGGCGTTTCAGGGCATACTCGATAATTTGGAGGCCGAGGCCAAACGCATGGGCGCGGAGGAACTTATTTGCGCCTGCCCGAACTGTATTCGGCACCTGAGCCGCTATGCCCCGAATCTGAAGGTCAGATCGCTTTACGAGGTGATGGTGGAACTGGGGCCGGTGGAGACGCCGAAAAACGGGACCGCGACCTTCACCATCCACGATCCCTGTGCCGCCCGGGGACGCAATGAGATTCACGATGCAGTCAGGTCGGTGATCGACTGGTCCGGCGTTACCATCGACGAGATGAAGGAATCGCGCAACACTACCCAGTGTTGCGGCCAGGGCGGTGGTGTTCCTTATATTTCACCCCAGATCGCCGCTAATTCGACCAAGCGCCGGGTTGAGCAGCTCAAAGCGGATGTGGTAACATACTGTGCGAGCTGCCGGGAAGCTTTCGCAGCCCAGAAGCCTTCGCTGCACGTGCTCGATCTGGTCTTCAACTCAAACTGGGCGGAAGATAAAATCAAACCGGCCAATAAGCCGCCGGTCAAAAAAGAAAATAAAACATCACTCAAAACGCAACTTGTAGAGAAGTTTGCAGCAGAATTGTAGGGGGTCGGGGATCAGGGGATTGAAAACTGACTTCTGACAACTCAAAACTTAAGAGGAGGTTCAACGCGAAAATGAATCTGGATATTAGCTCTGAACTTGCCACCGAGATGGAAGAGCGGGGCATTCGGAACGAAGACGTCGAAAAGACGATCACCGAAGCGGAGTCTTCCGGCAACAAAATGTACAAACCCGATACCGCCGACTGTCTGGCCAAGCTGCACTCAGATGAGGTCTGGTACTTTGTGGAATACAAGGTCAACGATGCCGACAACTGCAAAATTCATCAGGCCTACTGTATGAAGACTACCTTTGCGGAGGAACTATAGCGATGGCAGAATGGCATTGTCACAAGTGCAAAGTAGCGACCGAAGAAAAAGAAATCGAACTTGAGTATATGGATATGCCCGGTTTTCAGATGGCTTTTGTCTGCCCCGGTTGCAACGAGAAGTGGATTTCCAAAGAAGTTGTTTACGGCAATATCGTCCCGGGAGAAGAAGAACTGGAATCCAAGCTCGAGTGATCCAGTCATAAAAGCGTCTCCCCATGCAAGATGCTGATAAGACAACCAAGCAAACCATAACCCGGGCCTACGAATCAAACCGGTTCAACCAGGCGCTGGAGGAGACATTGCACCCCGGTGGGCTGGAACTCACCGCCAAAATGGCCGGGATCGCCGGGATCAATGCAAACTGCCACGTCCTCGATATCGCTTCAGGCCGAGGGACTACTGCCTGTTATTTGGCCGATGAATACGGATGCCGCGTAACGGGGATCGACCTTTCACCCATATCCACCGGCCTTTCCCGGAATAAAGCGGCGGTTCAAAATCTGACAGGTCAAACTGACTTTCTGGCCGCCGATGGCGAATACCTCCCTTTTGCGGATGCAGCCTTCGATGTGATCGTGAGCGAATGCGCGTTTTCCCTGCTGTTGAATAAGCAAGTCGGCGCTCGTGAGATTGCCCGGGTTCTTAAACCGGGCGGGAAATTTGCCTTTACCGATGTGTTCCTGACCAACCGATTGAGCCCCGAACTGCAAAACGAGCTGACTTTCAGTTGCTGCTTTTCCGGCGCCCAAACGACAGAAGGGTATTCAGAATTACTCACAGGCGCGGGATTGAAACGGACCCATTTTGAGGATCATTCCAAAGCCTTGAAAAAAGTGACCTATCAGGTGATCACCGGGTACGGATCGCTTTCAGCTTTCTGGGAGCAGTTCGGTTCCTCGAACGCCTCGTGCTGCCCTGCAAACGGAAACCGCGACACACGCAAATTGTGGCTACGGATGTTCCGGGAAGGCAAGCCGGGATATGGGCTGTTAGCCTTTAAAAAGACTCTTGATTAATTATCCCGAAACGTATAATGAGTATTCACATAAGGAAATAAGGAAGATAATGACGAAGTTATCCGTGAGGTTTCGATCGCATAGACCTCCAGCATATGCCGATGCGAATGATCAGCACCTCCTTCAAGCAATAAAGGATATGGAACGTGTATTGATCAAAGCACAGGGATCACTTACGTATGATACGCTTCGACTTTCTAACAAGGCTCTTGAGGGCTTGGCTATCACATTGGTTGAATTCGCTGAAGACGTTTACAATGATATCGGAATATGGCACAGCGTTGAGCAGTATAACCTTCAGTTCTTCGGGACTAGACTCCCGTTTCTGTTAATGCCTGATGATAATGCGCAACTGAACCCATGTGATAAGTATCGCATTCAGCATTTGCTATGGGGACTATTTGCGGAAGTGAACCCGCAGTTGATACTTTCGCCAACTCATAATGACCTGCAGATGATAGCAGAGCTGTCATCTGATTTTCTGGAAAAGCGATTTGCGCAAATCCCTCGTGGCTCAGGAATAGATAGTTTTCTTGCGCAAACAAACGATTACGGATGGGATATTAAGAAAAAACTGATATGGATGGGGCAACACTCGTACCTGTTTCGAGAGAGCTTTATCAACTATGTTAGCGACAGAGGGAAAGAAGTAGAAATTCCTGTTATCGAAGATTTTATTTGCCAGCAGACAACTGTCTGGTCGGGACTTGGGATTATCGATGTTTTAGCAGCAACGCAGGCCCTCTCGGAAGAAGAAATATCCGTTTTGCGGCATTGGTACGATAGACACACGGCCTACTACCGGGTTATAGCTATTGATGGCTCTGAATTAATACTGAAAAACCTTGTTAGTGATGAGTCGTACACTGTGAGATTGGCTCATGATATCAAGTGGGAAGTTGGCGCTGGAAATGTTGTTTTCGGATCACTCCTGCCCTGGAATAGGGAATGGTTTTGGTCCGGCACTCAGACGGTCTTGGGATTGATACCTGAAGATGCCGTTTCCGATTTGATAAGTGATTACCTCAAACATGTGCCGCTCTTTGCCTATCGATACTCAAATGAGCTTGCGATAAAAGCACAGGAATCTGTTAAGCGCCAGTATAACGAATTTATCAATTATCATGGTGCTGATTTCGTCTTGTACCCTGATGGTATTTCCTTTGCTGCTGATTGGCAAAAAAGGTCTCGATTGCAATGGGAATCCAAACCGAAAGAGGTCATTTCGCAAGCTATGGAGGATTATAATTTACAGAACCCATGGGCATCCATGTCGTTTCCTTCGGATCTTATAAACTGCCGGGATGGTGTTGGTGTTTACTATAATTCCGAGGAAGGTGAAGAATACATGACGGGCATGAGCCATATATTGAGCGGCCTCGACAAAAAAGGTGAGAATATGAACGAGGATGAGGAAGAAGCGATCAGGTCATTCATTTGCTCAGAATCAATTAGTCCCAGATTTGTGTGGCGACTAGTTCAAGACTATGGTCCAGAGACTATTTCGGCAGCATTCCTGCTCAGAGGGAAACACGACGAATTAAATTTGGAATACCTGCTTCGGCGGTACAAGGGGGCCTATTTTCGCAAAAGGTATCCCCGTATTACACTGAGTTAACTCGAAGTAGAAGTTTCAATGGTTCCGGGAAAAACAACGGTTTATTATGAAAGAAATCCTTGGAGAAACAAAAAGCCTCTGTCCGACTTGTCTGAACGTCATCCCCGCTACCAGAGTGACGGACGGATCGGACGTATTCATGGAAAAGACCTGCCCGGAGCACGGCGATTTCAGCGTCGTTATCTGGCGGGGTGAGCCCTCGTACCAGGGCTGGGGCAGGGGAGAGAACGCAGTTGGCGCAAAGGTGCGTCAGACCGAATCATCCGACGGATGTCCCCACGATTGCGGGCTTTGCGGTGAACACAGAGCGCAGACCTGCACCGTTCTGATGGAGGTGACCGGCAAGTGTAATATGTCCTGCCCGGTCTGTTTTGCCAGCTCGAACGAATCCGAAATCACCGAACCGACTATGGCTGAAATCGGGAGAATGCTTCAATCGATCATCGATGCCGGTGGACCTTACCCACTGCAATTGAGCGGCGGTGAACCAACACTACGAGATGATCTGCCGGAAATCATCTCAATGGCCAAAGAAATGGGATTCCCGCACATTCAGATCAATACCAATGGAATTCGGCTGGCCAAAGACAAGGACTATCTGCAAAGGCTCAAAGAAGCCCGTACAGACCTGATTTATCTGCAATTCGATGGCGTATCCGATGATGTGTATCAAAAGATACGCGGCGTTGATCTCGTCGATCTGAAGAGGCGGGCAATCGAAAACTGCGCTGAAGCCAAAATCGGCGTTCAACTGGTGCCGACTGTTATACCCAATGTGAACGATCACGAGTTGGGGATGATTGTTCAGTTTGCCAAAGATTACATCCCGATAGTCAAAGGGATTCACTTCCAGCCCGTCAGCTACTTTGGCAGATATCCGGTACACCCTGCCAATGAAGATCGAATTACTACCCCGGATGTGCTGCGAGCTTTAGAGGCTCAGACCGAAGGTGAAATCCAGGCCAGGAATTTCATCCCCCGCCGAAGGGAAGATGCCCACTGCGGTTTCTCCGGTTTCTTTGTTTTGGGGGAAGATGGAAAACTGGTGCCGACCACTGTTTTTAAACCGGATAGCAATCGAGGTCGCAAACCAGCCAACGTCTCGCCCTCCGAGCATGTACGTAAGTTTATCGCTGAAAAATCTCGATATGTCGAGGCGGCACCAGAGCAGGGAAATACGGCCAACAAAAGCCCCTGGGATAAATTCCTGAAGCGGGCTAAAACTCATTACCTTTCAATTTCCGGCATGCCTTTTCAGGATGCCTGGACGGTCGATCTGGAACGATTGCAGGGGTGCTGCATCCATGTGGTCACCCCTCAAAAGAAACTGATCCCCTTCTGTTCGTATTACATCACCAATGCCGAGGGACACAAACTGCCAGGGAAGTAGAGACGGCCCGTCGGGACGTCTCTACGAGTAATATACCCAATGAAAGAAGATACGTTACACGATGGCCTGATCACCGATGAAGCCCTTGAAATCTTCAAGGGCCGCGTTGGCACCCAGCTTCGTATCAAAAACATCTTCAACGAGTTGGCTTCAAAAGACTCGATCAGAAAGTTCTGCGATGGCATCGGCGATCCCAATCCTCTCTGGCATGAAGAGGAATACGCCCAATCAACTCGCTTTGGTTCGCTGATAGCGCCACCATCGTGGCTGGCCAGTGTGTTCCCCACTTGGGTACTTCAGGGTTTGCCCGGCGTGCATGCGTTTCAAACCAGCACCGACTGGGAATTCTTCAAACCGGTAAGGCTCGATGACCGGGTCATCCCGGAATGCACCTTTGTTGATTTGCGGATTACCAGCAGCGAGTTCGCAGGAAAATCAATTCTTGAGCGTCAGGAAGCACGATATCTCAATCAGAACGGCGAGCTTATGGGGCGAGCCAAAGTCGCCGGATTGAGGGCCGAGCGAACCAGCGCCCGCCAAAAAGGAAAATACGGCAAGCTCCAACTGCCCCACCCATGGACTGAAAAAGAGCTAAGAGCAGTTGAAGAAGAAGTTCTTGCTGAACAGATACAGGGAAGCGTCCCTCGTTATTGGGAAGAGGTTCAGGTGGGGGAGGAATTGCCCCAAATAGTCAGGGGGCCGTTGGGACTCTCTGATATCATCGCCTATTGCATTGGCGCCTCGCCGGTTCGGATACAAGCCCACGGCTTAGCTCTTCAGGAATATCGAAAGCATCCAGCCTGGGCTTTTCGTGATTCGACAACCTTTGCGCTCGAACCGATCTATGGCGTCCACTACAATAAACAGGCAGCCAACTCAGCAGGCCTTCCCTACCCATATGATACTGCCGTGCAACGGCACTGCTGGCTAATGCAACTGATGACAAACTGGATGAGCGATGAAGGGTGGCTCAAGCGCAGCTTCGCCAAGTACCGCAACTTCGTCTACCTTTCTGATGTTCTCTGGATTCGTGGAAAGGTGACACGTAAATATATCGATGAAAATGATGAGCATTGCATCGATATCAAAACCACGGCGACTAATCAGAGAGGCGAAGAAGTAATGCCGGGTATTTCGACGGTGATACTGCCTTCAAAAAAGGCAAATACGAATCCCATTAAGAAAAGACTGGGGAATCTGAATGAATGAAATTTGGGTAATCGGAACTGATCCACCTTGTCCGCGTTGCGCACTGATGATCAGACGAATTAGAGACATATTGGAAGAACTGGGATTACAGGTAAAGTTGCAGCATCTAAGCTACGATGATCCGATCGCGCAGCAATTCGCAGGGTCACTTGGACAGGAAGTAGGAACGGCCAAGGATGTTGCCAGGATTTCCGGGCTTGAAATGGATATGGATACCATAAGCGCTATTATTACCAATCAATGGATGGACGCAGCAAAAAGAATAGGGTGTTCTCCAGAGAATGTGCCGCCTGAGAATCGATGGTCTCCCGCATTAGATGTCACCTTGAGACCTTTTCAAGAAGAAGCGAAACGGATCGGTTTTATGATGACACCAGTCTTAGTTGTTAGCAGTGAAGTGAAACATCAAGGAAGTGTCCCGTCAGTTGAACAAATAGAAGGGGTTATCGAGACTTTGCGATCTGCGCAATCGCATCGGTATACATAGTAATAATGGCTATTATTGAGAAGTGGATTCATCAAAAAATACGGCAGGCCACCGGCAAGGCCGATATTGCCCGAAGCGATATTGAGAGCTATCAGCTTGATCATTTAAACGATACGATCAGATACACCAAAGAGAATAGCCCTTTTTATGGTGATTTACTGGCTGATATTGTGGGCCTCGATTCGCTCGATGACCTGGAGCGACTTCCGTTCACCACTCCCGATGATCTGGCCAAACAACCTTACAGATTACTATGTCTATCGCAATCTCAGATTGCCCGCACCTTCTGCCACTTTACCACCGGCACAATGACGGGTCGACCCAAAAAGATTTTCTTTACCCACAAAGATGCAGCTGCCATCGTCGATTCTATGGCCGCGATCATGCAGAGCGTCATGGGGGCAGTCGGGTTGGAAATGGCGGGGCGCAAAGTTCATATCTTCCTGCCCAATAACGGCCCTCCGATGAGCATGGCCGGGCTCATTTCCAGAGGCGTAGAGCAAATGGGTGGCATACCCGTTGTTGGGGACTGTACTGCCATGACACCCGAACAAATCGACCAGATCGAACGAACCAGGCCGGAGCTACTGATGGGTTCGGCCTTTCGCATCTGGCGGATTACTCAGGAATCAAGGGAATCCCATGATCTGACCAGTATTGGTGTGAAGGCGATTTTCATCACTTCGGAGTACCTGTCAACAGCGATGCGGCTCAGGATCGAGGAATACTGGCAAGCGGAGGTTTTCCATCATTACGGAATGACCGAACCGGGATTCGTGATCGGCGTCGAGTGCCAGGCCCATGATGGATTTCATTTCAATGAAACACAACTTTTGTTCGAAGTAGTAGATCCGTCAACCGGGCAAGTATTAAAAGATGGCGAAGAAGGGGAACTGGTATTTACCACCCTGCAAAGAGACGGAATGCCATTGATTCGCTATCGCACCGGAGATGTGGCTAGTCTCAGTCGGGGAACCTGCGGCTGCGGTGCTACGACACTGACCCGGATCGGAACACTGCCGAAACGGGTAGGCTTGATCGTGACGATTGGGACCGGCGAGCAAATCTATACTTCGTTATTCGATGAGGTGCTTTATCAGATTCCCGAACTGATCGATTACCGAATATTCATTGATAGGGATGGGGATATCGACACCTTGACTTGCAAGATGGAAGTACTGGGAAATCCTTCTGATCTAGAGTCAAGAGCATTGGAGCAGTTGTTGGCAATTACGCCAATACAGAAAAGTGTGGAATCCAGTTCGCTGGCCCAGCCCACGGTTGAACTGGTAGAAAGAGGCATACTCAGACGCGGTGGCCGACGAATGAAACGTCGGGTTTTGGATAATAGACCGTAGAGACGACCCGTCGGGTCATCTCTACCTATTTGGGCGAAATCTGCGCGATCAACGCAGCGCCAAGGGCCCCCATGACCTGGGGACTATCACCGACCACGATCTCCATTCCCAGCTCTTTTTCCAGGAAATACTTAATACCAATATTCTTGGCCACGCCGCCAGTAAATACTATCTTGTCTTTGTAGCCTACCGTTTTCCCCATAATAATAACCCTGCGTGCCACCGCCCGGTGTATCCCAGCCACTATATCCTCACGATCGACATTTTCAGCACGGAGCGATACCATCTCTGATTCGGCAAAGATAGTACAAGTACTAGTGACCGTAGCGGGTTTATCGCTTTTAAGAGCTTCCGGCCCCATTTCATCGATGGTAAGTTCCAGCACGTTGGCCATCACTTCCAGAAACCTACCGGTGCCTGCGGCGCATTTGTCGTTCATCACAAAATCGGCCACCGTTCCATCTTCTCGCGGTCCGATGACTTTACTATCCTGTCCACCTATATCAATGATTGTTCTGGCATCAGGAATCAGATGATGCACCCCCTTGGCGTGACAAATGATCTCACTAATTCCCCTGTTCGAGAAGTTCACTACATGACGCGCATATCCTGTTGACATTATCGCGTCGAGATCTGACATGGTCAGCCCGGCCATCGCCAGCGCGTCCTCAGTAACTTTCAGGGCCGATTCCTGAACCTTGGAGCCAGTCGGCATCACTTTGCAAGCGATCATCTCTCCGTCTTTCACGATAGCAGTTTTGGCTGTAGCGGCACCAACATCAACTCCTGCTGTTAACATTGTCCAAATCCTCCGATGTTTTCAATCTTATTAATTCGGCAACCAATTGATATGGCATTCCGGCTCCTAAAACGGAATCCACTTCCTTCCCACGCCACTGGATTCTGACTTTCGTCAGAATGACATTTTGAATCTGACTTGAAAATTACCGCGCTCCGTCACCAAATCTTCTACGGCGGTATGATGACCTGCGCAGGGAATATGCCATGATTTGCAAATTTATTGTTTTATTTATTTGCCAGTTCAATAATTATACACCTTATACATCACGAGGGGCACGATATTTCGTGCCCCTGCGTTTCAATTTTTCATCCTAACCCTCTTCAAATTGAGAGAGGGGAATACGAACCTCATTTTCTAAGCCGCTGCTTTCATTTCCTTGTTCATCTTGACTACTTCAGCAAACGATTCAAGCCTGGTCCTAAGTTGTTGAGCACTGTAATTGCGGGTATCATAGCCATCGGTTTCAAGCACTATGGCCGGAACTCCCAGCTCTTGCTGGATATCCCGCTTTGCCATAATCGGAGGAATAGCCCACGGTCGGCAATTATAAGCATAGGAGATTATGGCCGCATCCATATTGAAATCTTTTACTAGCGTGTTCCAGTACTCCAATGAAGCCGAAGCGGAGCAAAGCTGAGGCCTCCGATAAAGCCCCTCCGCGATCTTTTCAAGCATATCAGTATATTTGCTCTTGGTTAACTCCTGTGGACACAACCAGTCCACAAAGACTGTGGGAAGGCACAGCCCGAGCTCTTCTATCATTCTGATCGGCATGACATCAACATTGGGTCTGAGTGCCAGATATACACGGGGAGCGCCTTTCGGAACCACACCTTCACCGGAATCGATTTTTCTCTTTACCTCCCGAACCATGGTAGCGATGGCTTCAACTGCCTCAGTCCGGTATTCGGTGGCAATCGCCCAGAGAAGATACGGCAGGTTCACGTTTGCCTGGCTGATGGGTTGAGGATCAGCGGCGCTGATCATCCTGGTAATATTCTGCATGGCATACAGCCATTTGGCCACATACTTGAATCCTTCCTTGAGCTGCTCTTCATTTGTTTCAAATCCGCCAACTTCTTTGACTCTCTCGAGCGCCAGCCGAATTGTATTTGCGCTGTATTTTACGGCACGTTCGTCCAAATTCGGCCAGGAACCCCAATCCCAATCGTTAACGCCATCAAGATAGAAGATCTCAAATCCGTAAATCTCATGCATCATCTCTTCGGTCTCGGCTGCCTGATCGCAGAACCATCCGGAGCCTAATGCCAAGTCAGGTTTAGGCAAGATTCCCATATCGATCGCGCCGGTATAAATCTGATATTGAGCGCAGTGCGCTTTTCCTGCCGGCTGACCTATAAGTTCGCCTCTTTCCAAAATTGGGGTCAGGATATCAAAAATAGTTCCCCCGACCATCCAGAATATCTGGACCGGCATGCCTACCCAGGCTTTGTCCCCAGCTGCGTTAGCAGCATCCATCATGGCCAGTGTCATCTGCACCGGGAAAGGCCAGTTGCAGTTGATCACACGCTCATGTTCATCCCGGGCCAATACTGCATCAACACAGCTGTTCATCAAAACCCAGAGGAACTTCTGCACCGATACCATATCCACATCGTAGCTTCCGGTAACAGTCTTTTCGGCATGTGCGATAGCAGCTTCGTTGTTTACCTGCATCCTTTCAAGGAATGTCTCAATTCTGGGTCGCTGCTTTTCAATTTCCTCTTCGGTATAGCCGCATATTGTAAAAAGATTATCGTAATACATTAGTTTCTCCCCTGTTTCATGATCTCAACAAAGGTTTCCATCCTGGTCTTGAATGGACTTTTTTCCGAAGTATCATAGTCGGATTCCAGTTTAAGGAATGGAAGACCAGTGACTTTTTCGAATTCTTTTTGAAAAGAGTATGACTGGATATCATAACCATCTCGGTATAACATTTGATACCAGAGCAAGCCACTCACCTTTTTCTCCTTAACCATATCGAGCAGGTAATCTACCCGTTCCCTTGTGGGCCTGAACCAGGCAGGCGGTACACGCTTCATGAAGTAAGTATCCGCCAGAGCCCGAATAGGATCGCCATCAAGTGACACATCGTGTGCATATGGCATCAGCCCTTCGGCTGCGTCTTCGAATACAAATTCGCCACCAACTTCATCCATGAGATCAAGTATTTTCCCATCTCCCATAGCTAATGTAGAAGCAGTGAGCAGTACTTGAGGCTTATCAGAATCAACCTGTTCTTTCTGTTTCAGTTCTTCATACAGGGCTTCAATAATTTCCATGAAGACTGTTCGATCTGCCCAAACTGCAGCATGATGCAGTTTTATGAAATCGCGAGTGCTGATAACCGGAGTTTTACCGGGTTGCCGCAACGCGCCGATATTACGCAGAAGTTCTCTCATTCGATTCTGTAATTTGATCTCTTCTTTCAGTTTGTCATCGGTAATCTGGTTACCAGTAAATTCTTCAAGTCTCAGTTTGAATTCCTGAAGACTACCAACATAAAACTCGAATGCATCCTCACGTTTGTTGTGCGGAACACCATAGCGGAGAGTTTTGATGTCTGTGTAGTAATCCCAAAGGTCAGCAATCGCCCTCTGGTTAATATCACCGATAGGAGTGACCACTATATCGGGCAGTTGATAGAGAACCTCCTCCCCCATCATTCGATAGCCAATCTGACATCTGCAGAAGGTATCGATGAATCTGGGAATATAGGCCATGCTTTCTGCCACCGGTTCCGGGTCCCCTCCTCTAATCAGGCACAGTGGCAGCGCGCCAGAAGCGTAAACCATCTCTTCAGGCATGTATCCGCCAGGAATATAACCTATGATTTTTTGACCGCTTTTTTTGATCTGTCTTAGTTCAGTGCGTCTTTTTGCCAGATGATCTGACAATTTCTCCATTGCTGTCATGTAGTCTCCTTCTAATGCGTAATTCGGTATGGTTTCACGCATTACATATTTTATTTTACGAAGCTGATTTGGTGAAGATTGTAATGATATTGGCTATTTATCAGTAATATCATCATAATGATTATGTTACTCTTTGGCACAGAGGTTGTCAAGACCTGAGAACCCAAAATGTGTGAGGTCAGTGAAGTGTGAATAGTGGCACGAGGAATCGCTAAATTCCAACTTCAAACAGTCAGAAACAAACTACAGCTTTGGACCAATACTTTAACAAATGAGCAGCTTTCTAAAATATACAAATCCAGAATCAACGGTCTCTTACTATTACGCTATAGCCTCGATTAGTAAGGTCAGAGATCAAGCCGTTTGCATCTTCGGTATTCACTTGCACTATAAGGTCTCTCGTTTCCCTCTCGATTGAATCATCGACGTGAAGGGCTTCGATCTGCAAACCCGCCTTATTGATGAACCGCACGACTTCCTCGATTTTTTGAGTTGTGTCACAGCTATAAATGTGAAGGCGCACTCCGGGCTTACCAATCCCTAACAGCGGATTCATGATCCTATAAACGAAATCGTTTGTGGTTACTATACCTACAAGGCGCTCTTCTTCATCCAGAACCGGCAACGAGCCAACCCCATGTTCCTGAGCTAATGCCAAGGCACTTTCCGCGGTTGTACCCTGGGGAACGGATATGACCCTCTTCGTCATTATTTCAGAAACGGTCATTTTGTCTAAAAGATGATTGATCTCCCAAACACTGAGGGTAGTAGCTGCTGACGGTGACGCTTCTGCAACTCTTCTATCACTCACCATCCCCACGAGCTTCCCTTTATCAACCACCGGCAAACGGCGAATTTTATGTGTAACCATATATTTTTTTGCATCAGCTACAGTTGTCTTGCTTGAAACCGTTACAACATTGGTAGTCATAAATTCCCTGAGTCGCATAGCAGCCCTCCATTTTTCGCGGTTCGATTGCATCATTGTCACACTTCAAATTCTTCCTGTCAAGAGGGATGTCACTAGATTGTTTGTATGACACAAACTGGAAACCTTTTTCTCATTATCCAACTAATGATAGAATGGACATGAAATGGTATACGATGTGATTGTCATCGGAGCTGGGCATGCCGGTTGTGAGGCAGCTCTTGCAGCCGCCCGAATGGGCAGCAAGACGCTTCTTTTGACCATGAATCTCGATAATGTCGCCCTCATGCCCTGTAATCCGTCCATTGGAGGACCCGCCAAAGGACACCTGGTCAGGGAGATAGACGCCTTGGGTGGCGAGATGGGTCGGAACATCGATAAAACATTCATCCAGATAAGGATGCTGAATACGGGCAAAGGACCGGCGGTCCAGGCGCTTCGGGCACAGGCAGATAAAAACCTCTATGGGCTATCCATGAAACACACCCTGGAAAAACAGGATAATCTGCACCTTAAACAAGCCATGATCGAAGGAATTGATACTGAACAAACAGATCACAATCCAATATTCAATGTCATGACGAACACCGGTTGGACCTATGCGGGAAAGACAGTCATTATCACCACCGGAACTTCACTGGCAGGCCGGGTAATTATGGGCGAAAGTAGCTACCCTGCCGGAAGAGCCGGTGAATTTGCCGCCTACTGTCTCTCAGATAGTCTGCGTAAATTGGGTTTCACTCTGGGACGGCTCAAAACCGGCACTCCGCCACGTCTGGATGCAAGAACCATTGATTTCTCCAAAACTATAATGCAAAACGGAAGCGACGTCCCGCTCTATTTCAGCTTCGATTCTCCCCCAGATTCAGCAAACTTTCCCCCTCCAAATCCTGTCTATCCTTGCGTTGAACAAACATCATGGCGACAGCAGATACCCTGCTATCTGGTCCATACCAATGAGAAAACACATGCCATAATCCGGAGTAATATTCATCGGGCTCCGCTCTTCAACGGAACCATCGAAGGCACCGGCCCTCGCTACTGTCCTTCAATCGAAGACAAAATCATGAAATTCTCCGATAAGCCCTCCCATCCGCTTTTCCTCGAACCGGAGGGGTGGGAGACCACCGAGGTCTATCTTCAGGGTGCCAATACAAGCCTCCCGGAAGATGTCCAACTGGAAGTGATCCGCTCTGTCCCAGCTCTTCAAAACGCACAGATCGTCCGATTGGGATACGCCATTGAATACGATTACATACCGCCAAATCAGACATTGAGCACTCTGGAAACCAAACTCATCCCGGGACTTTTTCTCGCCGGTCAGATCAACGGCACCACCGGATACGAGGAAGCCGCTGGGCAGGGGCTGGTAGCCGGTATTAATGCGGCTTTAAAGGTAAAGGGAGAACCACCTCTGGTTTTCCAGAGAGATCAGGGATACATTGGGGTGATGCTCGATGACCTGGCAACCAAGGATTTGACCGAACCGTATCGGCTGTTCACCTCACGTGCCGAATACCGGCTATTGTTGCGACACGATAACGCTGATCTCCGGCTTACACCGATCGGTTACAAATTGGGACTAATCGAAAAGCAGCGGTACGAGGCAGTTGAATCCAAACGATACACCATCCCCACCGAGCTTCAACGTCTTTCAAAAACCAACCTTATTGCCGAAAAACTTAGCGGGGCACTCGAAGAGCATGGACTACCTCCCTTAAGCCGTAACGCCACCGCTTTGGAATTCTTACGCCGTCCCGAGGTAAGCTATGAATCGCTGAATTTACTTGGCTTCGGAAATCCGCAGTTAAGCTACGAGAGTACAGAACAAGTGGAGATCGAAGCTAAATACAGCGGATATATCGAACGGCAGCAGGTTTCCGTCCATAAAATGCAAAAACTCGAAGGACGTCGCATTCCGGACTGGTTCGATTACCAGGAAATTTCCGGACTCCGCCACGAAGCTGGCCAGAAACTCCAGGAGTTAAAACCTCAAACTCTGGGGCAAGCATCGCGCATTGATGGTGTGACACCAGCCGATATAGCTATTATTATGGTACACCTTGAAAGAGCTCGAAGTAATGGTAGCCAGAATAAAAAAGGGTAGGTTTGCCGGTTTTGGCCACACCACCCATCGACATATTGTGATAGGTCGGAGCTGATGCCTCCATCTATCTTTCAAAAGGAGGAGGCATGCCCTGTATCTTTTGCCAGATCGCGTCTAAAGAGATATCCAGTGAATTACTTCATGAAGATGATGATCTTATCGCCTTCCGCGATATCAATCCCCAGGCACCGGTCCACATACTCGTATTGCCCAAGAAACACATCACATCTCTAAACGAAATGAAAGATGAAGATTTCCCACTACTGGGCAAGATGGCCCACGTGGCCCGAGAACTTGCTACCAAAGAGGGTATTGTTGAGAGAGGTTTTCGCATTGCAGTCAACTGCGGCCAGGAAGGCGGTCAAACTGTGGGGCATCTACATATGCACACTCTGGGTGGACGCCAACTCAAAGGCGAATTGGGATAGAGCATGAGTAAATTAGATGATATTCGGAGTTTTCTGGAAGACAATCCCGAGCTGGTTTGGGACGAGCAATCGGTAAAACGAGAGCACTTGCGCCGTAACGGATATTACTACTCGATCTCGATTCGGGTAGCCCCCAAAGAACCGATAATGGAATCAGAACTTCTGCAGGAGTTCTCCAAAAACCTTGTTGCACACCTTGCTCCAATAGGTATCGATAACGCGACAAAATGCTACGAGTATGCTGAAACAAGACGTGACGTGATAAAAACCGCCACATTGTATTACTCGGAAGCAACTGCGACACAAGACGAAGCAGAGGTTACTGAAACTCGCATCGCTGTCACCCTATTCCCCTGCGAAGCGATGTCCACCGATTTGGGAATCAGAGCAGTTATAGAAATTGGTCACTATGAGTGTCCCAACCCGTGCTCTCAATCAAAAGATTGTGTCTTTAAAGGGTATTGGAAAGGCCCAATCGACGATTTAGGTGCTGGCGGACGCTATCCATTTCAGTATCCCAACAAATTTGGGAGACAACGAGGAAGGTAGTCCCATCGAGTTTCAGCTCGTGTACTATTCCCCCAGCCTATGTACAACAGTGGCGAAGCAGACATGCCTGCTTCGCCACCTAATTCTAAATCAACTAAAAACCCGATACTATCAGGAAGGCCAGTAAAGCCTCTTGGCCTCTTTCTCCAACTCCGCTCTAAAGTCAGGATGAGCCACACCGATCAGGTCCATCGCTCGTTCACGTTGAGTTTTCCCTCTGAGTTTGGCTACCCCGTACTCGGTTACAACGGTATCAGCCAGCGTTCGCGGCGTGCTCACGACAGTGCCCGGAGTAAGTTGCGGAACGATCCTGGACATCTCCCCACCTTTAGCGGTGGACGGTATGGCAGTGATAGCGCGTCCGCCATTGGAAAGATACGCCCCGATAGCAAAGGATGTTTGACCGCCAGCACCACTCATCATCTTGGTACCAATTGATTCTGCCGATATCTGCCCGGTAAGATCGACCATGATGGCGCTGTTGATAGCCACCACGCGATCGTTCTCTGATATCACTTTGGGATTCAGACAGTAGCTGGAAGGGTACACTTCAAACTGAGGATTCATATTGATGTAGTCCATCTCATCCTTGGAACCACCGCCAACAGCCGTTGCCACCGCTTTTCCAACATTGATCTGCTTTCGTTTTCCGTTAATGACACCGTTCTTCACCAGTGTAGCAACGCCACGTGGAGTATTTTCGGAATGCCACCCAAGATCGGTTTTATTATCGAGCACGCCCAGCCGAGCGACCCATTCGGCAGTACCGCCAACACCGATCTCCAGACAGGCACCATCCGGAACCAACTCTCCGATGTACCCGGCAACCGTATTTTCCAGTTCGCCCGGACCACTCACTTTTCTGCCCAACAGATCGGTACCACCTGGAAGTCTTTCTGACGGGGTATGCTCCACAAAGTAGTCTATTTCAGAGACATGGACATAATTTTCTCCGTACGTGCGAACATTCCGTTTATTCACCTCAGCTAACACATGCTTAGCTGTACGGCAAAGTTCCCGCTTATTCCAGCACGAAGCACCTAAACTGCAATAGCCGTGTTCATCGGGTTCGCCAACCTGAATGAGATAGGCATCGATAGGTTTCATGAAAGCTACATCGGCGGAAGCGTACAGTCCCACTACCTGGAAATCGCCTCTTTTTTCATCCATCATCTCACGAACTAGAGGCAGTACATACGGAATTTCAAACTGGAACGACTCGCCGAAAATAGGATCGAACCAAGGAAGGTCTCTCCCACCACCGCCATGAACTTTGACGCCGGTTATCTCGCCTATTCGGGAAGATAGAGCTAATCCTAAAGCCAATGGTTCCGGCTGACTCAGGACCACATAGTTACCGGATTCGATGACCTTGACCGCCTCTTCCGGCGTGGTCATTTTCTGTTCATATTCTGATTGCCAGGTTTCAAGTGTCATTTTGCCCTCCTACAAAACTGTCATTCCGTGTTTGCAGACTGTGTCACAATCCGTAATACCAATTGATTGTGCCATGTCACTGCAAGCAAAGCTTGGAAACTTACCAGAATGCTCTTCGATTCCAGTATTGACGCTGTACAACTCAATCGTGTCATTGCGGACTTGATCCGCAATCCATTCCGCTCGCCACCCCTCTGGATTCTGATTTCCACCAGAATGACATATCATCGAGCTTATTCTTCCATGCATACCGCCACCAGCGGTATCCCTTTCTCGCGACGACATCATGACACAGTCTGTCCGCAGGAATGACATGAATCGTGGTTTCGCTGTATTCATTTTAGGTGTGTGTTAATACTCAAATACGTTACAAACAAAATCCCAATGCTTACGGTGAAGTAGGCATTGGGATTTGCGTCATATCAGATCAAACCTCTCGCGTTTAAGATCTAGTCGACCTTCCCTTTGAATCGCTCGTCGCGACCCTTGAAGCCTTCCTTGACTCCTTTGTCTCGGCGCTCCTTGAAGAAATTGTACTCATCGGCTTCCCAGCGCAGGTTGGTGAACATGGTATGGGTGATATCCTGCAAACTGTTGGTCAGACCCCAACCCTCAAAAATGAGACGACGGGTGGCCTTGCCGATGGCGATGCCGTCACGAGGAAGCAGGCACATGGATTCAGCCATCTTCTCAACCTCAGCATCCAGCTGATCCTCTGGTACAGACTTGGTAACCAGCCCGATTCGCGCAGCCTCATCCCCCTTGACGATTCGGCCGGTAAGCAGCATATCAGTTGCTCTTTTAATACCAACGGTCATCATCAACAAGTTGACTGGAGCACCGCTTCCGGCAAATCCCAGCCGCTGCTCAACACAACCAAACTTAGCATTATCAGCAGCTATGGCAAGATCAGCATGCAGCGGAATGTAGACACCGCCACCGAGGCAGTTTCCGTGGCACCTTACAATTGTGATCTTGGGAATGAGGAACAGTTTCATAGCCAGATCATGGAAGAAACCTTTATCTACGGAGTATCGTATCCTCTGACTAGCCTTGCGTTCGTCCTTCTGCCCGGTGCCCATACCATAGATGAATCCCACGCCACTAAGGTCATGACCGGAGTGGAAATCTTTTCCGTTGCCCTGAATAACTATTACTTTGATGTCATCGTCAAACTCTGCATCATCGAGGGCATACCAGTACTGGTCGGTCAGGCCTTTTTCTCCGGGCCAATCGGTGGCATTCCGATTGTCCGGGTCGTTAAAGGTAATGTAAGCAACATTGCCTTTTTTCTCATAGATTAATTTGGTGAACTCAACCGGTGCGAGTTCCAGATGCGGATGTAATTGTGCCATATGATTCTCCTTTTATTTCTCACCATGGAGTTCGCCAAAACGCCGCGAACAATGAATTTTCAATCGCTGCTATCTTTGCGTTCTCTGTTGGTAAATGATTACTTCTTTTCTTTGGGCGGTTGCTCAGGAGCCGGATTTTTGTAATTGACCAGCAGTTTATCCTTGGTAATCTGGGAACACTGATCAAAACTCCATGGGCCATCTTCGTTTGGATTGTGGCGCTCTTGAAGGACTATTTCAGGCTGACTGAACAATCCTAGTGCACCCGGAGTGGTCAGGAATACCTGGCCATTAACATTTTTCGCCTCATCACTGGCCAGATACGTCATGAAGTTGACGAAATACTCTGGCGGCATAGTGTCCATTGCCATTTCATCTGCTTTTTCCTGAGTCATCAGACCGGCCTCTACGCGCTTGGCGATCATCTTTTTGACATCATCGCCCTGAACCATTCGGGTTGAAGCACGGGGAACGAACACGTTGCAGGTAACTCCATATTTGCCCAACTCTCTGGCAGTTCCATATGAGAAGCTGGCGATACCGCCTTTGGCAGCACCATAGTTGATATGGGTAACTCCACCCTGATAGGCTTCTGAAACACAGTTGATTATGCGACCATACCGCTGTTCCCGCATTAAAGGAGCAGCATGCCTGGTTGTATTGAAAGTACCTTTCAGATGAACCGCGACAACCTGATCGAACTCCTCTTCGGTCATGTTCCAGATCATCTTTGGTCTGTCAATTCCAGCAATATTAACCAGGATATCAACCCTACCAAAATTATCAACGCAAGCCTTGATCATGCCTTCGGCATCTGCGAAACTGGCCACGTTGCCATAGTTGGCAACGGCCTTAACACCGAGTGCTTCGCACTCTTTGACTACTTCATCAGCCGGCGAGGCCTCTTGATTTCCGCTTCCGTCCATGGCGCCGCCCAAGTCGCACACGACTACATTGGCACCCTCCTGGGCCAGTGCCAGACACACCGTTCGACCGATTCCTCGACCGCCACCGGTTACTACTGCGTTCTTACCTTTGAGTCTATCACCCATTTTGAAAACTCCTTTATCGTGGAATTAGATTTACTTAACCTTTGTTGGGAAGAGCGGCCACTGCGGTACCAAAGGTGGTTTTTTTGCCTTCCGGATTCTCGCCCCAGACATCCAGTTCGACGAGATTCTCCCCATTCTCCTGGCTCTTCTTGGTTATCGTGCCTTTAACTGTAAACTCATCGCCGGGGAAGTCAGCTCCCCGATTGTTGCAGGTCATCTTGGTAACTCTGCCGTCATTGCCCATCCAGTCAGTAACGGCGCGAGCCAAGAGAGCACTTTTGAGCCTACCGTGGACAATGACATCCTTAAATCCCTGAGCTGTGGCGGTGTCTTTATCGTAATGAAGTTCGTAGAGATCACCAGCAGTTACCGCATAGATAACAAGGTCTTTCTTTGAGATTTTCTGCTTGAGCGGGGTGATTTCATCACCTTCGCTGACGTCTTCAAAAAATACTTGATGATGTGGCATTATCTTCCTCCTAGAACTTCATGAGCTGGGAGCGGCTTTTGGCCACCAGCTCGCCTCGTTGGTTAACGTGAGTGGTTTCGAATTTGACGAATGTTTTCATGCCCTTGGAGCCCTGCTCCTGGGTAACATCGACAAATTTGAAAGTATTTGTCAGTGTATCTCCGGCTGCTACGGGAAGGAGAACATCCCACTCACCACCGGCATCAACGCCTCTTCCCAGGGGCATCTGTGGACGTAACCGGGTAAAAGCAGAACTCATCACGGCTGCAGTGAAGAAGCCAGGAGGGGCAATAATGGAACTGTAGCCCTTGCCTTTGGCATATTCCTCATCGTTGTAGAGCGGATTGGTATCGCCGATAGCAGCAGCAAAATTGCGGATCATCGACTTCTCAATTTCAAGAGTTTCGACGACTTCTTCCTTGCCGGCCTTCTCTTGCAGCTCTTCAAAAGTCAACGGAATTTCTTCTGGCATGGTTCCTCCTCAGTTGTAATTACTTGGCTGCCGGGGGCTCACCAACAATGGTGATACCGCATACAAAATTACCAGGATGTCCGCCCTGGTTATGAGCAATACCCATTTTAAGATCACCCTTTAGCTGGCGGGACGGTTCTTCCGCTTTACCCTGGAACTGTTTATAAAATTCATAAATTTCTCTACCGCCACTAGCACCAGCGGGATGTCCGAACGATTTCAATCCCCCACTAATGTTGATGGGTATTTCGCCTTCCTGTTCCCAGTTACCGGCATCGATATCTTCTTTGGCTTTGCCTTTTTCGACGAGGCCTAGAGATTCGGCGGCAATTACTTCGGCAATAGAGAAACAGTCGTGCAATTCAAACACCTGCATCTCTTTACGGGGATCCTTGATTCCGGCCATTTCATAAACCTGTCGGGCACATTGTTCCGTCTCCTCCCAGTGGAGGTAATCATAGTCAGGTCTTTCCTTACCCCAGCCAGGACCGCAGGCAATTCCCGATCCCTTGATGGTAATATAGTCGCCATCGGGCCTGAATTTTTTGGCATCTTCAGTCCGAACCAGAATAGCGGCCGATGAACCATCGTTTATGCCGCAGCAATCGAACAGACCCAACGGCCATGCTATGATCGGTGCGTTCAAAACCTGTTCCACAGTGATGGGCCGTCTTAGGGCTGCCTTGGGGTTTCGGGAGCCATTAAAGTGACTCTTAACCGAAACCTTGGCCAGCATGGTCTTACCTTCTTCAGGGGTCAGACCGTAATGGGAAAAATATCTGGTAGCTGCCAATGCGTAACGGGCAACGCCACCACCAACCTCCGGTGCGGCACCATAAACGGGATGCCATTTGCCGGGAAAGGCCTGAGGGATTCCACCGAAGCCGGCATCTTTCATTTTTTCAACGCCGAGAGCCAGACATACATCGTAGGCTCCTGCTATAAGAGCCATGGCCGCCCCTCTAAAGGTTTCGGCTCCGGTACCACAGGCGTTTTCCACATGGGTCACCGGGATGTAGTCCAGTTGAAGGGCTCCCGCCGCCATAATACCGGTCATGGCTATATCCTGATTGACATATCCCAGCCAACATGCCTGAATGTCTTTCGTTTCGATGCCCGCATCTTCACAGGCTTCATAGGTGGATTCGACCATTAGATCGATAGGATCTTTATCCCAGAGCTCACCGAATGCGGTGCAGCCCATACCAACAATTGCAACTTTATCTTTAATGCTTTCCATTTTTTATTAACTCCATCAGCACCGTATTGGGCGAACCCGCCAGAAGTAGTTGATTAGCTCTGAGCCTTCGAGCTGAATTCGGAAGGTCATCTCCAGCTTCATACCGATTTCCACTTTTTCAGTATCCCGGTCAGTCATTGGGCTGTAGAAGCGGCCGCCTCCATCAAGATCAACAACGCTGAAGACCTTGGGTAAAACAATTTCCTGAGCCCGATCATCCATGCTGTAGGTGAACAGGGTTCCGGTTTCATCGGAAAGCCGAACGAATTCGAAATCATCTTTGGTTTTGCAGTACATGCACACGCGTTGTCGTGGCAATTGAATACTTCCACAATTCCGGCACTTCTGCCCGTAGAGCTTCCAGACCAGTTCCCTGTCTCGCCAGATCATCGGCAGAGAAGATGGGCGGGCCGGGATTGTGCCCTTTTGCCATTCCATCATCTGCTTGATTTGAACATATTTGCCGTAATTAGGGAGCATCATCTTGGATTCCAGATGTCTTTTGATGCCCCTTCTATTACCCTTCATTCCGGTTATGTTTTCAGTTACGGTCAAAAGATATGCATCTGCACCGTCACCATAGGTGGCCAAGAGGATTTTGTCTCCCGGTTTGGCTTCTTCCAGTGCGGCGACCAGAAGCATTGGGGCCAGCGCCGTGCCGGTGTTTCCGACTGAAGCTCCCATTGGATCCTGCACCTGAGTTTTAGCATCGAGCTTCATTTGTTTGGCCATGGCCGAGTGAGTTCGAGGGTCTGGTCCGTAGAAACATGCCTTGGTGATATCTTCCGGTTTAATATCCAACTTTTTGTACAATTCTTTGACAGCCTGAGGCAGAATCTTGAGATATCCTTCCTCACGGATGAACCGGTCCTCCCAACCCTGCATGTATTTATCGCCGGGCTTGCGCCAGACATCGATGAATTCACTGGAGAGATGGTAGCTGCCCTCAATGGTGGCTATTACATCTTCCGAGCCGATAAGCAAAGCCGCGGAACCATCACCGAACACACCTTCAAATCCAGAATCCGGTGCTGCCAACCGACAATCAGAAGCGACCACCATAGCGTTTTTAGCTGAACCTGCTTTAACAGCATCTTCAGCAGCTCTCAGGCAATTCGTGAAACCCCGCAGAGAATGCCCGATATCCATTGTGGGGATATCATCCCGCAAATCGGATGCCGCCCGAATAATGCTGGCTGACTGCTTTTCGATATACGGCGGTGAAACAGTGGCAAAATAAAGGGCATCGACATTGTTGCGGTCCATGCCCCTCAAACAATCAATAGTCGCCTCAACTCCCATCGTGAGGCTGTCTTCATCAGCGTTGGCTACGGATCTTTCACCGGAACCCGCGCCTTTGCCCCACATGGCTCCGATATCTTTGCGGGCGAGCCGGTAGATGGGGATATAGGCACCGTAAGAGGTAATTCCAACCAATTTACACGTCCTCCTTATAACACTTGGCATGCAAAAGCTCGTTCATTCGGGCGATTGGCCCAAGTAATAATTATAGCCAAAACAGTAATCAATGTCCACCCGGATCGGGGGCCCGCCCGAGTGATTTGATTCACTAAAACCATGATGCTACAATCGTTAACGAAGAGGGCTAGTCGAATGCGGCTAGCCCTTATGGCGTGAGTATTTATCATGAATTTATCGGGTTTACTGCCTTTACTTACAGACAGGCCAGACTGCCAAACCCTCGTGCAGAAGCTAGCCGAAGGGCACGAGAGAGCATCTCTTATCGATGCAGCCAAACCTTTTCTTCTGGCGGGACTTTCGCTACCCATGCTGGTTATCACGCCCAATATCGAACGAGCCAAGGCTTTGCGCGACGAGCTTGTTGCCTGGTGTAGTCCTGAACAAACGATTCTACTCTTCCCCGAACTCGATGTCCTTCCATACGAACGTTTAACCCCTGACCTTTCGACAGTACAAAAAAGGCTGAGCGTGCTGGCCACCCTGTGTCAATCGGGGCAAACGTCTCCATTGATCATCGCCTCAGCTCATGCCCTCTCCCACAAAACCGTGTCTGCCACTGATTTCGCTTCTACATGCCTACTGGTTAAAAGTGGAATGCATATCGATATGAGCCGTTTTGTGACCCACTGCGTTGAAATAGGCTATGAGACTGGTGAGATAGTAGAGGCTCCCGGAGATGTAAGTAAACGCGGTGGAATCATTGATATCTTTTCTCCCAACAACGATAACCCCGCCCGAATCGAGTTTTTCGGCGACGAAGTGGAAAGCATCCGATGGTTCGATCCTGCAAGTCAGCGGTCTGTCGAACCGGCCGAATCACTAGCGATCGTACCTGCCCGAGAAATGCTTCTTCCCCCGAAAGATCAACTTGAGCGCGTACTGACCGAATTTGACCTTTCCCATTGCAACAACCAAACCAGAGATTTGATATACGAAGATATTGAACTCCTGCTGGGAGGGCAATGGCGCGACGGCTTACAGTTTTATGCACCGGTATTCAATAATTCTACCCTGCTCGATTATTTACCACCCAAAACCCTGGCAATTCTGGATGATCCCGAAAGTATTTCTAAGGAGTTAGAAGACCTGGAATCTCAAGCCACCGGGCTTCGTCGGGGCCAGATTGAACGTGGTGAGCTACCGCGAAATTTCCCGGTACCGTACTTCGGATGGGTTGAGATTGAAGAGAAAATCACCCGAAACATACGACGTCTATCGCTTGAAAAATGGAGCGGTACCGATACCAGTTCATCTTTCGATTTCGGCACTGCACCAAATTATGCCGGACAAATCTCCCGTTTCCTCGAAGACACATCAAAAGGGCTTAGAGATGGAAACCGCATTATCATCGTTTCTCAGCAGGCTGAAAGAATCTCCGAGCTTCTCGGAGAGCAGGATATCTTGGCTTCTCCCGTATCACAAGTGGAGCAAGTGCCTCCACCAGCTTCATTGACGCTGGTTCGCGGTTCCCTTTACGGCGGATGGACCTTAGATGAAACTATCCTAATCACCGATTCGGAGTTATTCGGTTTCGTAAAAAAGCGACGGCCTGTGCCCAAGCACCGGGCGCAACATGAAATATTCCTGGCCGATCTCTCTATCGGCGACTACGTAGTCCATGTTGATCACGGGATCTCCCGCTTTATCGGACTGACAAATATGGCCACAAACGGTACAAAACGGGAATACCTTATCCTAGAATATGCTGACGATGGCAAACTGTATGTCCCCACCGATCAGGTCGACCGGGTAGCCCGATATGTCGGCTCCGGGGGATATGCTCCCTCACTCAGCCGACTGAATACCCAGGAATGGACACGCACCAAGCAGAGGGCCAAACAAGCAACAGTTGAGATGGCCCAGGAACTGCTGGCAATCTATGCCTCCCGAGAAATCTCCCCAGGAATTGCCTTCCAGCCGGATAGTCTGTGGGAGCAGGAACTAGATGCATCTTTCCCCTATGAGGAAACCCACGATCAAATGCAGACAATACACGATGTGAAAAAGGATATGGAAAGCCCCAAACCAATGGATCGGCTGGTATGTGGCGATGTCGGATATGGAAAAACTGAAGTGGCAATTCGAGCCGCATTCAAAGCAGTGAACAACGGCATGCAGGTAGCGGTGCTCGTACCCACCACTGTGCTGGCGCAACAACATTTCAACACGTTTGCTGAGCGGCTGGCAGCCTTTCCGGCAACCATCGAAGTGCTGAGCCGTTTCCGTTCTACCAGGGAACAACAGGCCATATTAGAAAAACTCTCTGAAGGATCAGTCGATATCTGTATCGGCACACACCGACTGATTCAGAAAGACGTGGTATTCAAAAACCTGGGGCTCATTATAATCGATGAGGAACAGAAATTCGGGGTGGCACACAAAGAGCGGCTCAAAAAATTGCGCAGCGAAGTTGACGTACTCACATTGAGTGCTACCCCGATTCCACGCAGTCTTCATATGTCACTGGTTGGAGTCCGTGATATGAGCACTATCGAGACTGCTCCCGAAGAACGGCTGCCCATCAAAACATACATCGCCGAATACAACAAAGAGTTAGTTCGAGAGGCCATACTGCGAGAACTTGATCGTAACGGGCAAGTCTTCTTCGTACACAACCGGGTGCAGAGTATCGGGCATATAGCCTATCAGCTAAGGGACATGGTGCCGGAAGCTAAGATAGCTGTCGCTCACGGTCAAATGCAGGAGGAAATGCTGGAATCGGTAATGTTGGATTTCACCACCGGCAAATCAAATGTACTGGTCTGTACTACGATAATCGAATCCGGCTTAGACCTGCCCAGCGCTAACACCCTGATTATCAATCAATCCGATAAACTCGGTCTGACTCAGCTCTATCATTTGCGTGGACGAGTAGGCCGGGGAGATGTACGCGCCTACGCGTACCTCCTATATGATAAAGGCAAACGCCTAACCGAGCCGGCGCAGAAGCGCTTGAGAACCATTTTTGAAGCTACCGAACTCGGAGCCGGTTTCCGCATCGCCATGAAAGACATGGAAATCCGTGGAGCCGGCAATATCCTGGGATCGGAGCAGAGCGGGCAAGTGGGAGCAGTAGGGTTCGATCTATATTGCCGATTGCTGTCAAGTGCAGTTGAGGAATTGAAGTCCGGAGACGGAAGGAAAATCCCTGAACATAATCTACCGACTGTCGATTTACCCATCACCGCCTACATCCCAGAAAAATACGTAACCGACCTGAATGTACGCATCTCTCTGTATCAAAGAATGGCAAACCTCGAATCCCCCGATCAAATCAAGGATATGCTGCAAGAACTCGAAGATCGATTCGGCGAAGTGCCATCGGTAGTCAAGAACCTGGCATACATCATCAGAGTGAAGCTTATCGCCTCTCAGGCAGGGATACAAAGAATTCTCACTGAAGACAAACAAATATCCGTGATTTTAGGAAACGAAGCCAAGATAGATAGATCCGCCTTACAAAGCAGTTTTGGAAGCAGTCTCAAAGTTGGAACAACCCGGATAAAGTTAAACACCAAGCAACTGGGAAAGCATTGGCCTAAGATACTGGGGGAAGTACTCCGAAGAGTATCGAAAGAAAAAGAAGGGGCTACAAGCTAAGAGCAAAAACACCCATTTGTGTCATTCCTGACTCGCAGACTGTGTCACAATCAAAGAAACAGATTACTTCCATCATGTAATTGCGAGGAATCACCGTTCACCCTGAGTTTATCGAAGGGTTCCTGCCGAACAGTTCGTTCATACTTCGACAAGCTCACCACGAACGGTGTCTGCTGGAGTTATGGGGTATCGCCAGTAACAGTTGATTCCGGCTCGGGGCCGGAATGACACATTGGCATGTCATTCTGAGCCAATGGCGAAGAATCTCCTTGCTGGCGATGAGATTCTTCATTACGCTTCGTTTCATTCAGAATGACAATCAAAAAAGGGCGACCTTAATAGATCGCCCCTTCTGCATTTAGACAAAATCCAACCAGTGATAATACTTCTCATCCTTACCGTTGACAACATCGAAGAATTTGGATTGAATCTGGGCCGTCAACTCGCCACGGCCATTGTTGCCGATCGGTCTTCCATCCACTTCCCTGATCGGCGTTACTTCTGCTGCCGTGCCGGTAAAGAACGCTTCATCGGCCAGGAAAAGCTCCTCACGAAGTATGTCCCTGCTTTCAACCGGGATTCCCAGATCTCGAGCGATAACCATCGCCGAATCCCTGGTGATTCCGGGAAGGGCTCCCGCACTGGGCGGAGGCGTGATCACAGTTCCGTTTTTGATGATAAAAAGGTTCTCTCCACTGCCTTCGCATAACATCCCATGAGAATTGAGCATGATAGCTTCATCGAAGCCACAATCAAGGGCTTCCAGTTTGGCCAACACTGAATTGGCATAATTGGCAGTAGCCTTGGCATGGGTCGGCAAAGACCGCGAATCAATGCGTTGCCAGGACGACATCATCACTCGGATACCATTTTGGATTCCGTCATCGCCGAGGTAAGCTCCCCACTCCCACACAATAATGGAAATATCGACTTTGTTCTTGCGAGGATTAACACCCATCTCGCCGTAGCCGTAGAAAGCAATCGGGCGAATATAGCATGCTTTCAAACCATTAACTTTCACCGTCTCGCGTGCAGCCGTACACAGATCATCGAGAGAATAGGGCATAGGCATCTGATAGATTTTGGCGCTGTTAAGCAGCCTTTGCATGTGCTCTCGCAGCCGGAAGACAGCCGGTCCTTTGGGAGTGTCATAACACTTAATACCCTCAAATACCCCGGTGCCATAATGAAGCGCGTGGGTCAATACATGAACCTTAGCCTCATCCCAGGGTATTAACTCTCCGTTTAGCCAAATCTTTTCCGATTTCTCCATGGTTCCATCCTCAGAATTAATAACTGCCGTGTAAGACGTCGGCAGACCTAAACATGTTCCAGTATCTCCATCAAACTCCCAACTCGCTGGCAATCCACATGATCATCAAACACCCCATCACGATCGAGCCACAGAGGCTTGATACCTGCCCTCAACGCACCCACGATATCCGAATTGAACTGATCACCAACCATAATCGTCTCAGAAGCTTTGGCGTTCGCCCTCTCCAGAGCGGCTCCGAATATCTCTGGATGAGGTTTTTCGAATCCCACCTCATGGGAAACAATAACGAAATCAAGATGGGCAGCCAGATCGAAATCGGGACAGAACTTTTCCAGTGTCATATCCAGATTGGATACCAGCCCCACGACTATCCCGCGGCTACGTAGTTCAGTTAATGCCGGAACCGTATCTTCGAACAGTACAACTCCCTCCGTATTTAACCTCAACAACTCCAGCAACTTAGCGGCTTGATCGCGGGAGACTTCAACTCCTGCTTCACGAAGCCATGTACGTTCGAATTCGATGAATACTTCGATCTTCTCCTCCGGGGGGCGCTGCTCAATCGGCGATCGAGCGGCTTCCCGACTGAAGTAATCGTTGGCAACCCAGAATCCCCGGCGCAAATCCTTCTTTGGAACATCGATACCGAACTCCTTGAGCGCCCGGTACTGGCGTTCCTCCGGCCACGGATCGTGCCGAACGAGAGTATTAACCAGATCAAAGAAGACTGCCTTGTACATGAGCCAAGTGGATTCTATTATAGCATAAACTTGCAAAAGGATTGGAATCCGCTATAATTAAGTTCACCCATTTACGGGAAGGTAAATCACACGTGAAAAAATATCTAAGAATTCTCTTTTTACTACCCCTGTTTCTATACGCTCTTGCTATCGGAACTGCCAATGCTGATTCCCCGGAAATCCATGTGCTTCATGTGGATGGCACTATCGTTCCTGTGATTGCAGATTACATCGATCGCGGAATCACCAAGGCTGAAAATGAAGGCGCCGCCGTTGTGGTGATAGAGTTAAAAACCCCTGGCGGCATGCTCACTACAACTGAAGATATTGTGGATAGAATCCTCGAATCGGAAGTTCCGGTAGTTGTCTATGTCGATCGTTGGGCAGGATCGGCGGGCACCTTTATTACCATGGCTGCTCATGTTGCTGCTATGGCCCCGGCAAGCCGCATAGGCGCCGCAAGCCCGATATCGGGTAGCGGTGAGGAACTTTCAGATACCCTTCAAGACAAACTCAAAGAGGACACTGCTGCTAATATCCGAAGTCTCGCCAATCTCAGAGGCCGTAATCAGAAAGCCGCTGAAGCAACCGTGGTTAATGCACTATCCTTTACCGACCAGGAAGCCCTGGGACTGGCGCCCATTCCAGAGTCTCACAAGGAGGTTCTGGGTATCGAAGACCCCATCCTTGATCCTCCTCTTGTTGACCTGGGGGCTGAGGATATTGAGGACCTGATCGAAAAAATCGATGGGTTGCAGGTAGAAATAAACGAAGAAGTCATCACGATTCACACCAAAGGCTACACTATTCACGAAACTAAAATGAATTGGGTGGAACGTTTTATTCACGCAATCAGTGATCCCAATATCGCCTATATTCTTCTTAGTATTGGTTCACTAGGAATCCTTATCGAATTGTACAGTCCCGGCACAATCATTCCCGGTGTTGCCGGTGCTATTAGCCTTCTGATGGCCTTCTACTCCCTTTCAGTACTGAATGCTCACTGGGCTGGAGTGATACTCATTCTGCTGGCATTTGCTTTGTTCGTGGCCGAGATGTTTACTACCAGCTTCGGAGTGCTGGCTGCAGGAGGAATAGCGTCTCTCATAGCCGGTTCCTTGATTCTTTTTTCCGGAGGGCCTTCGATGGAAAACATAGGTATCGATTGGTGGGTTATCGCTATCGTTGTAACGTGTGTTGTATTGTTCTTTGTTTTTGTAATTCAGGCAATCGTGCGTGTCCAAAAACGAAAACAACCAACTGGCGCTGATGGACTTATCGGCATGGTAGCACAGGTAAAAACACCTCTTGATCCCAGAGGAACAGTGTTCGTCCATGGCGAACTATGGGATGCCACCATTGATGAAGGACAAGCCGATCCTCAAGAGGAGGTGAGAGTAACGGAAGTTAATGGGTTGAAACTCAGGGTAACCAAGAAACAGAATGGAGGTGACTGAATGGAAATAGGAATTGGCATAGCAGTATTATTGGTAGTTTTTATACTCTCGTCCGCAATCAAGATCGTACAGCAGTATGAGCTAGGTGTCGTTTTCCGCCTGGGGAGACTGGTGGGTACAAGGAAACCGGGAATTACGCTAATCATCCCTTTTATCGATAGGCTGAAAAAGATCGATACTCGTGTCATTACCATAGATGTCCCTGCCCAGGAAATCATCACCAAAGACAATGTAACTGCACGGGTTAATGCAGTTGTGTTTCTTCGGGTGCTTGATGCCGAACGTGCAGTTATTGAAGTATTCGATTTCAAGCTTGCAACTTATCAGATGGCCCAGACTACTTTGCGCAGTGTGCTAGGCCAGCATCAACTCGATGAATTGCTAGCTGAACGTGATCGGATAAACCAGGTGTTAAGAGAGATTATCGATGAAGCCACCGATCCATGGGGCGTCAAGGTCAGTTCAGTAGAAATCAAAGATCTTGAGCTTCCCGATGCCATGAAGCGTTCAATGGCAGCCCAGGCAGAAGCCGAACGAGAAAGACGAGCCAAGATCATTCACGCCGAAGGTGAATTCCAGGCTGCCCAGAAACTACTTGATGCAAGCAGATTGATCAGTCAGGACCCGGCAGCCCTGCAATTGCGCTACCTTCAGACGTTAACTGAAATTGCTACCGAAAGAACCAATACGTTGGTTTTCCCATTACCGATGGATCTGCTTGGAGCATTTTCGAAAGAGAAAAAGGCTGAATAATCGAACCCCAAACCTTATAGGCTGAAACCTCCTTTTTCCCATCCAGAATGTGGATCTGTATCTGATCAAGTGATGGTACCTGATCAGATACAGATTTTTGGTGCCGTTGTAAAGCTGTTCTGAAATTGACAGTAAGGGAACGAATTTGATATATTTACACTGGTTAGGCAAATTTTTTGTCTTGAATTGGGACTATTAAAGTATTCCAAACCACGTATTTCATTTTAAGGTTAAGGAGGAAGAAAAGTGGCAGGTATAACCTCGTATGGTGCTTACGTTCCCTACTACCGATTGAGCCGTGCTGAGATCGCCCGAGCTTGGGATGGCTATCCCGGAGATGGCGGACGGGCAGTCGCCAATTGGGATGAAGACACCATCACTATGGCTGTTGAGGCTGTTATCGACTGTCTGAGAGGCTTCAAACGAAATACAGTAGACGGACTGATGTTCGTCACCACCACCCCAGCATTTATGGAGAAATCCAGTGCTGCCATAATTGCCAAAGCAACCGAACTGAATAACGATCTGTTTGCTATTGATTGCGGCGGCAGTTTGAGGGCCGGGACTTCAGCGCTTAAACTGGCACTTGATATGGTAAAAGCTGGATCACAGAAAAGTGTGGTTGTTGCTGCGGCTGATTGCCGTCTCGCCCCACCCAACTCCGGAGCGGAGAGTGATTTTGGAGATGGCGCTGCTGCCCTGATGGTCGGTGATAAGAATGTGGCCGTCGAAGTCGATGGCACCTATTCCTATACTGAAGAGTTCACCGATCGCTGGAGAAGGACTGATGACCAGTTTGTCAAAGCATGGGAAGAGCGTTTCGTTAATACCCAGGGATACAATCGACTCCTTCAGGCAACTGTCAGCAATGCCCTCAAGGCATTCAAGCTGAAGGCCGAGGATGTCAGTAAACTTGTCTTCCCGGCACATTCCAAAACACCTCACTCTCGTGCTACCTGGACCAAAGCTTGTGGCTTCAAGCCGGCCCAAATCCAAGATCCTTTGTTCGATGAGATGGGCAACACCGGTTGCGCCTTCCCCCTCCAGTTGCTGGTGGCAGCCCTTGAGGATGCCAAAGCCGGAGACAGGATTCTCCTCGTGAGTTATTCCGATGGCGGCGACGTCTTTAGCCTGCGGGTAACCGATCAAATTACCAAAATTCAGGGCAAGCGCCGAGGTATGAGGGATCATCTGGCTTCCACGCAGGAACTGGCCAATTACGGCCGATACCTGCTGTACCGCGGGTTGGTCTCCCGAGAATACGAGTCCATGGCTCCGGTGCCATACACATCATTGCCGAGGGAATGGCGCTCACGTAACAGCATTATGTCGCTTCACGGCAGCAAATGCACCAAATGCGGAGAGGTTCAGTTCCCGGTCGAGCGAGTTTGCCCCAAGTGTCTTTCTAAAGACGAGTTTGAAGAAGTAAGTCTGGCACAGCTACCGGCAGTAGTCGGAACCTACAATCTTGACTACGCTACCCCAACATCCGATCCGCCAAATAGCATGTGTCAGGTCGATTTCAACGGAGGCGGCAGAGTTCAGTGCATTATGGCAGACAGAGATCCCAACGAACTTGAAGTGGGCATGCCTGTTGAGATGACCTTCAGAAGGTTCCACGAAGAGAAGGGTATTATTCACTATTATTGGAAAGCTCGCCCCCCAAGGGAGCCAAAAAAGTAAGGCCCAAGGGGCACTTTAAATAGGAGGTTATGGAAAACATGGCAGAAGGAACTATTAAAGATAAAGTAGCCATAGTCGGCATGGGTTTGACCAGATTCGGTGAACTGTGGACCAAGAGTGATGCCGATGTTATCATTGAAGCTGCCTGGGAAGCCTACGAAGACGCAGGCATTGGCCCCAATGAAGTGGATGCGGCCTTTGTGGGCACTATTTTCACTGGTGTTACCGCAGCTTGTTTGACCGAGCCCCTGAAGATGGATATGAAACCGGTCACCCGCGTGGAGAATAACTGCGGTTCCGGTTCTGAAGCCCTCAGGATGGGAGCGCTCTCCATCGCCGCTGGAATGTATGATACAGTTTTGGTTCTGGGATTTGAAAAATGTAAGGACTGCGGTTTCAATGTTCTCCCCACTCCGCAGCCGGATAGCTTGGAACCCGTATACAATACAAGGCTCACTGGTCCTGGCGCCTATGCACTATCCGCCATCAAATACTGGCACAAATACGGCATAGACCCGATCGAAGGCAAGCGCACACTGGCAAAGATCGCCGTAAAGAACCATCACAACGGCTCCATGCACCCCAAGGCACACCTTCAGCGCGAGCTGAGCATGGAAGCAGTGATGATGTCCCCACCAATCGTCTATCCGCTTGGCCTGTTCGACTGCTGCCCCACCACTGATGGTGCTGCTGCTGCGATCCTTACCAGAGCTGATATCGCCAAAAACTTCCGCGATGACTATGTCCTGATCAAAGGCCTGGGCGTTGCGGTCTCCAGGATAAACCCCTGGAACGGAAAGTGCAAATCCGATGTGGACCTGACTTACTGGACGGAAACGGACGTTGCCTGTCAGCAGGTCAAGGCGCAGACCGGCGTCAAGGATTTCGGCAAAGAGGTCCAGTTGGTTGAATTGCACGACTGCTTCACCATCACCGAATTGATTGCCTATGAGTCCCTGGGGCTTTGCGGCAAGGGCGAAGGCACGGATGCTGTAAACGAAGGTCGGTACCTTCTCGATGGCGAGTTGCCGGTCAACCCGGATGGCGGCTTGAAGTCCTTCGGTCACCCAATCGGCGCCAGCGGAATCCGCATGGTCTATGAATGCTACCGGCAAATTCAGGGCAGAGCCGAGAAGCCAGAGCGTCAATTAAAAGACGTCAAGTTAGCCCTCGCGCAGTGTCAGGGCGGCGTTCCCGGCACTTTCCAGGCTAACGTCCAGCTCTTCGGTGCAAGAGACTAGGATACGTAAAGTACCGGAAAGGAATAAAATAATAATGGCATACGAAGATATTCTCTACGAAGTCAAGGATAACGTAGCGCGAATAACCATAAACAGACCGGAAAAATTTAATGCCTTCACTCGCTGGACTCTTCATGAGCTAGTAAAGGCATTTGTTGAAGCCGGCGATGATCCCACTGTAGGGGTTGTGGTTCTCACCGGAGCAGGGCCGAAGGCGTTTTGCAGTGGCGGCGATGTTGAATGGGAAGCCAAGGGATTCGGTGGCGGTTGGGGTCCTAAAGTTGATGTTTTCACCGCTATCGCTACGTGTCCCAAACCAACTATTGCCCGGGTTAACGGGGTTGCTATTGCTGGCGGAAACGTAATGCAGGTTTGCTGCGACCTGTCCATTGCCGCCGAGAACGCCCGGTTCGGGCAGGCTGGCCCCAGAGTGGGTAGCTTCAACGCTGCTTTCGGCACCAGCTATCTGGCTCGACTGGTTGGCGAACGCAAGGCCAGGGAGATGTGGTTCCTTTGCAGACAATATAAGGCACCCGAAGCCCTGGAAATGGGACTCGTCAACACCGTTGTACCAGCCGACCAGCTGGACGCAGAAGTAGACAAGTGGTGTGGTGAAGTTCTAGCGCTTTCGCCATCGGCATTGACGGCCTGCAAGAACAGTTTCCTTGAGGAAACGGCTCCTTTCATCGGCCGCGCACTCTTTGGTGCTCAGTTGACGGGATTCATCCAGTCAAGTGATGAGGCGAAAGAGGGTCAAATGTCTTTCGTCGAAAAAAGGAAGCCGGATTTCTCCAAATTCAGGCAGAAATAAAGCAGTAGCCTTATCGAGAGTGGAGGCCTTAACCGGCCTCCACTCTTTACATATGAGACCATACACTAGTGAGGGTATTCAGCTAGCTCCACAAGCAAGGTATTGACTTGTACAGCAAGACAGTGAGCTAATTGAGTATCCTCTTTTAGTGTAGTGAGGCATACAGTCCCTCACTAAAGTATACCTAGGGGGAGAGGACGAAGGTATGGATTTTAGTTTCACACCAGAACAAGAGGCTCTCAAACAAGAGTTTGAGGAGTTCTTTACAGAGAAAGAAAAACAAGCCCCTGAGGGGTGGTTCACTGCCAAGATTGACTATTGCTACGAACACGATGAAGCCTGGGAGTTTCATCGGCAAATTGGCCGGGAACTGGGTAAAAAGGGATGGCTCTCGCTTCCCTGGCCGAAAGAATACGGTGGCAAGGGCTTCGGACAGATTGAGCAGATGCTTTTCCAGGAGACCCGGGCGTATCACCGTATTCCGGGATTTGATCCGGGTCCGGTAGTGGCCGCCGCCGGGGTACTTGAAAAGGGAACCGAAGAACAAAAGCAAAAGTGGCTGCCCCAGATTGCCAGCGGCGAATCAACCTGGTGCGAAGGCTGGAGCGAACCGAATTCCGGTTCGGATTTGGCTTCGATCACCGCCACTACCGGGGTACTCGATGGCAATGATTGGGTCATCAATGGACAGAAGGTATGGACCACCGGCGCTCACCGGTGCAGCCACATGATCCTCATGGCCCGAACCGATCCCGATGCGCCGAAGCACAAAGGAATTACCTATTTTCTTACGCCGATGGATGTGCCCGGTATCGAAGTCCGGCCAATATTGCGGATGTATCGGGGGCATTCCTTCAACGAAGTCTTCTTCGATGACTTCCGCATTCCCCAAGAGAACATCATCAGTGAAGCAAACATGGGCTGGTATGTCCTCATGGCCGGGATGGACTTTGAAAGAACCGGCGTGGCCTTTGTGGCAGAGACCTGGCGCGACTTCGACGAACTGATCGCTTTCATCAAAGAGCATGGTTATGATGGCCGCAGTCCTGCCGAGGTAGCTATGGTCCGGCACAAGCTGGCACAGTGTCAAATCGAACTGGAAACATGGCGTCAATGGGCTTACTACGTAGCCTGGCTGCAGAGCAAGAAAGAGCGTGTACCTGGCGAGGCTTCGGCGGTCAAAAGAGTAGCCTCGGAAATGATGGTAAAGATCTCACAGGTAGGGCTTGAGGTGTTGGGCATGTACGGTCCAATACAGAACAATTCCAAGTGGGCTCGGCTGCACGGGGCTTTTGAGTACGCCACCCAGCACGATCTGGGCATGACCATCGCCGGCGGCACGACCGAAATACAGAAGAATCTCATCGCCTGGATGGAGCTTGAGCTTCCCAGAAAATAGTAGGCTTCATCAAAAATGTCACTCCGGGCCTGACCCGGAATCCAGTCAGTAAATATATTCCTGTATACGCGGGAATGACGCAAATGCTTTTTATTAGAAAAGGGGCAAAACAATGAACCTTGATTTCACTGAAGATGAAGAGCTTATCCGGAGCATCAGCAGGGATTTCCTCGCAAAGGAATTTTCCAAGGAACTGGTCCGAGAGCTGGAAGATGACCCCAAAGGATACAGCCCTCAAGTCTGGCAGAAGATGGCAGAACTCGGGTGGATGGGAATGATAATCCCGGAGCAATATGGCGGTATAGATTGCACCTTCATGCAACTGGTCGTCCTGTTCGAAGAAATGGGACGAGCCTGCATGAGCGGTCCTTTCTTTTCCACCACGCTGTGCACTACGGCAATCCTGGATGCCGGCAATGAAGATCAGAAAACTCAATTCCTTCCCCAGATCGCTGAGGGGAAGATGATACTCTCGCTGGCCCTCACGGAACCGGTCCCCCGATTCGATGCCGGAGGGATCACTGTCAAGGCAGAGGCGGATGGCGATGAATTCGTCATTAACGGAACCAAGTTGTTTGTTACCGATGCACAGGTCGCCGACTATTTGCTTTGCGTAGCTAGAACCGATTCCTCCACGACCTCCGAAAAAGGGATCACCGCTTTTCTGGTTGATGCCAAAAGCGCCGGTATCGAGATAACACCCCTCGTGACCATGTCCTACGAGCATCAGAACGAAGTGGTTTTCAACAATGTCAGGGTGCCTAAATCAAATATACTGGGTGATTTGCACCAGGGCTGGCCAATCATCGAAACGCTGTTGCAAAAAGCGATCATCGCCAAATGTGCGGAGATGAACGGTGGTTCTGACTGGGTGGTCGCTGAAAGTGTGGCCTACGCAAAAGACAGGATTCAGTACGGAAAGCTCATCGGCAGCTATCAGGCAATTCAGCACTATCTGGCCGATATGTGGACCGATGCCGGATTGGGTAAACGAATGACCTACTATGCCGCGTGGAAGATCGATCAGAGGGTAGATTTTGCCAGGGACGCATCCATTTTGAAGGCTTTTGTGAGCCAATCATATAATCACAGTACACGGATGGGAATTCAGATTCACGGTGCACTGGGAACCACCCGCGACCATGATATGGGACTGTATTATCAAAGGGCCAGACAAGCATGGCCGCTTTTTGGTGATCCTGATTTCCATCGCGAGAAAGTGGCTCAATCAATGGGCCTCTAGTTTAATTTTGCACTTATTAACCCGGCAAATGAACTACCCCGCGGCAGAGCAACGGGGTATCAATTCGGAATCTTATACTTCTCGCGGCGAGCCGCGGGGAATCTACCCGATGATCGATTGAATATAACATGTCATTCCGTCCACCGGAGGCTGTGGCATAATGTCATCGCGAGAAAGTGATACCGCCGATGGCGATATGTATATGAAGAAGAAACTCTGTGATATGTCATTCTGATGAAAATCAGAATCCAGAGGGGTGGTGAGCGGAATGGATTGCGGATCAAGTCCGCAATGACACGATAGAAACTCCCCATTTTCTTTATTGTGACACAGTCTGTTCGCGGGAATGACACAAACGCAGCAAGCTGCGGGGGATTGAACCAAATAGAGAAATTCAAAAAGAAGAAGCCACCATCATACGATGGTGGCTTCTTCTTTTACAGGTTTCACTTCGGAATGGTAAAGAAGAACGTAGACCCCTTTTCAGGCTCGGATTCCACCCATATTCTGCCGCCATGCCGTTCCACTATTTTGGCACTGATTGCCAGACCAATCCCACTCCCCGGATACTGCCCAATAGCATGCAACTTTCGGAAAACAGCGAATATTCTATCCTGAAACTCCTGCGGAATTCCAATCCCGTTGTCTTTTACCGAGGTCACCCAATCACCGTTATCAGCCTCGCATGAGATATGAATTTGCGGGGTGCTTTCGCCACGGAACTTGATGGCATTGCCGAGCAGATTCTGAAACAGTTGCGCTATCTGCATCTCATCGGCTAATACAGTGGGTAATTTATCGCTGGTTACAAGAGCCCCGCTCACTTCGATCTGCCCACCCAGGCTGGCTATTACCTGACTGAGGACGGAATTGAGATCGACCTTTTTAAAAGATTGATCTTTTGTTCCTACACGAGAGTATTCCAGAATATCAAGTATCATCTGCTGCATCCTTATCGCGCCATCGACGGCAAATTTAATAAAGTCGTTGGCGTCCTGATCCAGGTGATCCTTGTAGCGCTTCTCCAGCAGTTGAACATAACTGGCCACCATCCTCAGGGGCTCCTGAAGATCATGGGATACTATATAGGCAAATTGCTCCAGTGCCTGGTTGGAACGTTTCAAGTCTTCAAGTGTTTGTTTAAGTTCTTCCTCCGTCCGCATGCGCTCAGTGACGTCCTGCCCGATAGCCAAGATACCTACGATATGGCCATCGGCATCCTTCAGGGTCTTGTCATACCACTCTATAAACCGCTCGCTTCCATCCTTGGTCAATATGGAATTGACGTTCCCGCTCGTCTGGGTGTCGCTAATCGCCTGAGCAAAGATGCTGTGGATGCGGTCCTGATCATTCCCGGGAAGGAAGGTAGTGAACCAGTCGCGTCCCTGCATTTCTTTCAGGGTATAGCCAGAGATGTCCTCCATGTACGGGTTGAAACGAACGATTCGCCCTTCCGGGTCAAGCACTAAGACGATGGCCTGTGCCGTATCCACCAGGTTCTCAGCGAATTCCTTTTCGCGCTGGAGAGCCTCCTCCGCCAGTTTGCGCTCGGTAATATCGATATGGCAGCCCATCATTCGGGAGGTGCCAGCCACTAATTCACCTTGAGCAGACATCCATCGGTAGGAGCCGTCCTTGTGTTGAAGGCGAAACTCAACAATGTAGCCGGAATTTTTACCTTCAATATAGTCCCTGAGTGTGTCGATCACTCTATCGCGATCATCGGGATGGAGCCGTTTTTTCCATTCCTCATACATATTCGGCATTTCGTCGGGCTCGTATCCGATCTGGGATTTCCATTCGGGTGAAAAGTAGGCTTGATTGGTCCCCATATCCCAATCCCACAGCCCCACCCTCCCGGCACCTAGTGCGAGTTCAAGACGAAGTGTGCTCTCCCGTAGCGCTTCCTCCGCTTCCTTGCGTTCGGTGATATCAGTCATCGCAGTCCGACATCGAAGTCCCTCGGGTGTCTCTCGCAATATACTTGTCAGCTGCACGTGGGATTGAGTTTCATCCCGTACATTTTTGATCCTGATCTCGCAACTCTGGGGGATTTCCTCTCGGAAGATGTCCTGAAGATGTTTGTGGATGGTGTCCCCGTCTTCCCCGACAACGAACTGCTGAAAATGCTTCCGACGAAGCTTCATTCGCTCCACGCCCAACATTGAGGACGCACTGAGATTGACCTCCATCATTATTCCCCGGCTATTGCACGTGAAATAGCCGACAGGGGCAAAATCATACAGATCGGAATACCTGGCTTGTGATTCGGTCAATTCCTGTTCAGTCCTGCGAAGTTCATCATTCTGCATCTGAAGTTCAATTTGAAGAACCTGCAGCTCATGCACCAGTTCAGCGATATCCGCATAAGACATGCTTTTGATGTCCGGTTCGGCGCTGGCTGCCTCTGCCTCCGCACGCTGGCGAAGTGTCCTGCTTCTAACCAGTTCCGCCTCTTTCTTTGTCATAACTACACCTCATGTTGCTATTGCCTAGCCTGGTATTCTTTGCCTGATGCCTGTTGCTCGTGATAGAGCTATGGCTCGTAATCCCAAGCAATCGGCAGACTGAAACTAAACTTGGAACCCTCCCCCGATTGGCTCTGAACCCATATACGGCCACCGTGTTCTTCAATAATGGTCTTGCAGATCGATAGGCCCAGTCCCGTTCCACCTCGATGCCGGGCAATGCCGGGCTCAACTCTATAGAATCGTTCGAAAACTCGGTCGATATGCTCAGGGGTTATACCGATTCCCTGGTCAGAGACAGTGACAATCACATGGTCATCAGTAGTAGTCGCTTCTAACAGAATTGCCGATCCATCTTGCGAGTTATGGGCAGCGTTTTTCACAAGGTTTGTTATCACCTGACCAATACGAATTTCATCTATGCTGGTGACGGGGAGATTACTGGGAATATTAACCAGCAGGTTGTGGGTTTTTGCTGCATACTTCAATTCTTCTTTGATTCCAGCGACAACAGCCGAAAGGAGGCTGGGACCACTTTCAATACTCACGATGCCCGCTTCGAGTCGGGACATATCTACAAGATCGTCAATCATGCGGGCGAGAATATCCGATTCCCGATTGATTGTGCGTAGAAAATCTTGCGCTGTCTCTGAGTCCCATTGCACGTCAGGCTGTATGAGTGTATCGGCTATCCCCTTTATGGCCGTTAAAGGAGTTCGCAATTCATGAGATACACTGGCCAGTAATGCGCTTCGCAGTCTATCGACTTCCCGCAGTTCTCTGGCCTCGGAAGCTTGCTCCTCAGTTTTCTTGCGTTCAGTTACGTCCTCATATATCCAGATGATCTCTTTGGAAGGCAGCTTGAAAATATAGTTTTCTTTGAATACTTCCAGCCGATTGTCCTTGTGTGATGATACAGGATACGATTCTGCTTCTCCCGTGTTCCATACCCTTTGAAAGGCATCGAATAATCCAGATTCTTTGACACCGGGAAACACATCGGTAACACGCCTGCCCACTATCTGTTCCCGTTGAAGGCCATCAATTTGTTCGCCAGCTTTGTTGAGGTCTTTTAACAATAAATCCTCTGCTGCACCAAGTGCCTCACATATGGCTACACCGCTACTCATATGTTCAAACAGTTCTCTGAAGCGAGTTTCGCTTACCTTCAATGCATTCTCTGTAAGTTTGTAGTCATTGATGTCAATGATCGCTGTCCAGCATCTAGGTCCATCGGGTGTCTCCCTCAGAGCGCTCTCTAGCCTAACGTAGAACTTCCTTTCATCCCGCACTCTTCTGAGCCTGACCTCGTATTTTTGAGCATTCCCTGACCGAAAGATGCCCTGAAAATGATTGTGGATCCTGTTCTGGTCTTCCCCAATAACGAACCGTTTAAAATTCTTATGAAGAAGTTTCGTTCGCTCCACGTCCAGCATTGAAGCCATAGTGAGGTTGACTTCTATAATCTTTCCCTGAATATCGCACGCAAAATAGCCGACGGGGGCAAAATTGTACAGATCGGAATACATGGCACGTGACTGGGTCAGGGCCTGTTCAGTTTGGCGGAGTTCATCATTCTGCATCTGAAGTTCAATCTGATGAACCTGAAGCTCGTGCACTATGTCCTCAATATCCGCAGAGGACGTATTTTTGGTGTCCGCTTCAATCCTGGCTGCTTCTGCCTCCGCATGTTGACGAAACGATGCGCTTCCGACTGGTTTAGGCCTTTCCTTTGCCATGCCAACATCTCCTGTTACGGGTTACACGCAATACAAACCCGGACTTTGAGTTTAATCCTTTTACAAGACCGATCTTGACAAAGTCATGTCATTCCGTACTTGATCCGGAATCTACCTCACTGCCACCCCGCTGGATTCTGACTTTCATCAGAAGGACATTGCTTTATATGTCATTCCGTACTTGATCCGGAATCTACCTCACTGCCACCCCGCTGGATTCTGACTTTCGTCAGAAGGACATTGCTTTATATGTCATTCCGGGCTTGATCCGAAATCTACCTCACTGCCACCCCTCTGGATTCTGACTTTCGTCAGAAGGACATTGTTTCATATGTCAGTCCCGACTTGATCCGGAATCTACCTCACTGCCATCCCACTGGATTCTGACTTTCATCAGAAGGACATTGCTCTATATGTCATTGCGGACTTGATCTGGAATCTACCTCACTGCCACCCCGCTGGATTCTGACTTTCGTCAGAAGGACATTGCTCTATATGTCATTCCGGGCTTGATTCGCAATCCATTCCGCTCGCCGCCCCGCTGGATTCTGATTTTCATCAGAATGACATTGCTTTATATGTCACTACGGGCTTGATCCGGAATCCACCTCACTGCCACCCCACTGGGTTCTGACTTTCGTCAGAAGGACATATCACTGAGTTTCTTCTGCCAAGCAAAGCAATCTCTGAAATCCTCTTCTATTCCGCCCGTTTGCGCTCGGTGATATCCTCGATAGCCAGCAAGATCAGCTCTTCTTCTTCTTCTTCTTCTTCTTCTTCTTCTTCTTCTTCTTCTTCTTCTTCTTCTTCTTCTAATATTCTCCGGGCATTCAGCAGCATTGTCTTTCTGCCAATGCTCTCGAATTCGTGATCTACTTTATAGCCTTCGATTGTGGTCTTATCCGGCAATATCTCTTCCAGCAATGTTCGCAGGGCAGGGATGTCCCACTGACGGTTTCCCAGTTCATATATAAGTTGCCCCTCAGTTTCTTTAGCAGAAACCTTGAATATCTCATAGAAGGAGCGATTGGCGGATACAACCCGCAGCATCTTATCCAGCACCAGCAGAGGCTCGCGTATGGTAGCTAGGATGTTCTCTGTATACCTGTATGCTTTTCTGGCGGCTATCTCCGACTTCTTATTTTCGGTGACATCCACCAGCGTAATTACAACGCCGTCAATCACATTATCCACCGTCCGGTAGGGCATCAGCCTCATGTCATACCACTCTCCATACTTGGTCTTTATCTCAACATCTTTACGATTCAATGTGGCTATGACATCTTTGGCATCCTCATACAATCCCTCATAAATGATGTTTGAAGTAATATGATTTATAGGGCGACCGATATCGGACCCGATTATATTGAACAGCCGGGTGGTGGCCGGGGTGAAACGCCTTATTTGAAGATCACAATCCAGGAAAATGTTGATGATATCGGTACTGGCCAGCAGATTAGAGATATCATTGACAGCCCGATTGAGTTCATTGACCTTTTCCTGGAGTTCCGCATTGACTGTCACCAGCTCCTCGTTGGTTGATTGCAACTCCTCTTTAGAGGTCTCCAGTTCCTCGTTGGTCGATTGCAGCTCCTCGTTTACCGACTGCATCTCTTCATTGGTTGATTTGAGTTCCTCGTTTGATGTCTCCAGTTCCTCGATTGTTATCTGCAGGTACTCCTTGGTCGATTGCAGTTCCTGTTCCAGGCTTGCAATCTGCGGGTCACGCCCCTTTCCCGCAGCAGGTTTCTTTTTCTGCTTGTCCGTTTTTGCCGGCGGTTTCTTTTCATCAAATACCACCATTAGCAGGCCCCGGGGTATACCATCTCCTACGAGAGGATTGATTAGCAGGTCGAAGGTCACCCACTCATCGTTGCATTGAATTCTCTGGTTTGGTTCAACCACGGATTTTTTTTGTTTCACAGCCTTGTGGATAGCCATGCTCATTTTGTATCTAAGACCTTCGCGAGCCATATCAAGGATGTTATAGGTCGGTTCCCCTGTAGGAATCACCAGGTATTTCTCCGTTTCACCGATGAAATACAGGATCTCGTATCTTTCATTGATCAAAACGCTGGCGGGGGCATAGTTTTCAAAGATCATCCTTTCAGCCAGCAGACGGACATCAACCGGGCCTCGGGCCTGCTTTCGCCCGGCTGCACCCTCTTCTACTGCAATTCCATACGAATCGGGCTGCAAAGGCACTGCGGGATATTCCAGCCTCCTCTGGGGAAGTGTGCCCTTCGGTCGGAAGATCTTCCATTTCGAGTCAAGGGGATCGAAACCATCGGTGAAACCCCCGATGGTTTCCGATGGGCCAAGGAACAGAATGCCATTCTCGATCAACGTGTAGTGAAACATCGGCAGCAGCTTCTTTTGCAGCACAGAATCCATATAGATCAAGAGGTTGCGACAACTCAACATATCCAGATTGGAAAAGGGCGGGTTTTTGATAATATCCTGAACGGCGAATACCACCATCTCCCGCACATGTTTCTTGACCTGGTAATGGGTATCCTTCCTGACGAAGAAGCGGGACAAGCGTTCCTCGGTCACATCAGCAATGATGCTTTCCGGATAGATGGCTGCGCGAGCGAAATCGATTGCTTCAGCATCCAGGTCAGAAGCAAAAACCTGTACATTGAGGCGCAGATTGAGTTCATCCATCGCCTCTATGAAAAGGACGGCTATTGAATAGGCTTCTTCACCCGTGGCACATGCCGGGACCCAGACGCGCACTGTTGAATTGGGTTCCTTTGTTTTCAGCAACTCGGGCAGTATCTTTTCTCTGAGAACATTGAATGCTTGGGGATCTCTGAAGAAACTGGTTACACCGATAAGCATATCCCGGAAGAGGGTATCGACTTCCTCCGGGGTCTGCCGCAAGTATTGGAAATACTCCGCCACATCGTAAACCTGATGGACAGCCATGCGCCTTTCTATCCTGCGCCGGGTGGTGCTTTGTTTATAGTGGGAGAAATCGTGGCCCGTAACGGATCGAATATGGATGAATATCTTCTCCTGGAAGCTCTCGTAGTGTTTCTGTTTCCCGGTAGTTGGTACCTCCACCAGGCCCTCAACGTACGGATGCCGGACATATTTCATAAGTTCAGCAGACATCTGTTCCACCGGCAAAATGAAGTCCACAAGTCCGGTATCAATGGCGCTCTTCGGCATGCTATCGTATTTGGCCTGGGCTTCCTGCTGAACCATGGCCATTCCGCCATTGCCTTTAATAGCCCTCAGCCCCAGCGTTCCATCCATCGCGCTTCCCGAAAGGATAATGCAGATCGCCTTGTTACCGCGATCCTCGGCCAGCGAACGGAAAAAGGCATCTATGGGGAGGTTTATACGGCCGGTTTGTATCGGGTCCATCAAGTGCAGCGTTCCATTCATAATGGCCACGTTCTTGTCCGGCAGGTTAAGGTAAATATGGTTGGGCTGAACCTCCATACCGTCTTCCATCTCATGAACCGGCATGGTAGTGTGTTTCGCCAGCAAGGACCCCATAATACTCTTGTGATTGGGGGCCAGGTGCTGAATGACCACAAAAGCCATGTTGCTGGTAGGAGACATGTGGGAAAAGAACCCCTCAAGGGCTTCGAGTCCACCGGCTGAGGCGCCGATGCCCACCACAGGAAAAACCCCGTTCTTCTCGTCGGCAGTTGCACTGGATTTGGCAGTGCGTTTTGCCTTGGCGGGTTTCTTTCTATGAGGGGATGCTTTCTTTGTTCCCGAGTCGGCTTTATCTTTCGTTGCCATTACAAATCCCTGTTGGAACAAGGTCCGCTTAAATATTGTGCGCATAGTCTACTCTGCCTTTCCCAAAAAAGCAATAGCATCCATCGACTCACGCAAGGCAATCGCATTAAATCGAATGTATCCGGCAATAATTAGAAGGTATCTGTGCATGTCATTCCCGCGAAGGCGGGAATCTAGAGGGGTGGCAGGGAGGTGGATTCCGGCTCGGTGGCCGGAATGACATGTTATATTTAATTGCCGGGTTAATAAAATAAACTCGGAGCTATGTTTTCAGACAAAAAAGCCGCGATGTGTCATTCTCGCGAAAGCGGGAATCTGGAGGGGTGGCAGGGGCATGGATTCCGGCTCGGTGGCCGGAATGACATGTTATATTTAATTGCCGGTTAATAAAATAGGGTAATATCTTAAAAAAGCCACCGAAATATGAGAGAATGGTGGTATGGCATACAAAAGAAGTTGTCCAAGATGCGGAAATATAAAGAGTTGGGCAGTAAGGAGAGATAAGAGGAAATGCTCT